>OLWO01000007.1_pt1 | contig 259043 bp, 267 predicted proteins | sample 1673751 | NCBI WGS metagenome assembly OLWO01 (sample SAMEA103958125, study PRJEB25191) | human gut metagenome
ATTCCTAACATCTACTATACAAACAAAAAAATGCCAGATATGAGCAAGTAGTTTTTGTTCGCTCAAAAATTGGCATTTTTTCATTATCGTATAAAAAGCATAAGCAAGCAGATCGTCAAAATGAAAAAGGAGCCGTTCGCTCCTAGATAAATCCGAAAATTCACCTACTCGTTACAGCTCCTTTGTTTACCAGGCGCCTCCGCCGCCACCACCGGCACCACCACCTGAAAAGCCACCAAAACTACCAGAGCCGGAACCGGCTTGTTGCGCGGCTTGAGCCGCATTGTAGCTTCTGACAGAGTTATCGACAGGTGTTTGAATGCCATGATTCATCATGGAATAGAAATACATTGTATTCCAGAATGTATAATCATTAGCTACATACCAGTCTGGCTGTGGAATTTGGATATTTGTGAATTTCTTGGCCCATGTTTTGGCAAGCCCAAAAACCATCGCATAAGGAATCACATCGTAGAAATAACTTGGATTTTCGGCGGACAGTTTCTCCAATTGATCCACTTCGGCTTTTTGAATAAAGTCTTTGAATCCCATCAATGGTCCAGCTTTTTCTTTCCAATAGGCACTCATTTTATGCATTCGATACGAAAAGAAGAAACATAGATAAATCAATATGGATACACCATACAATACCCAAGATGGTAAGATTTGATCTGTTTGCGTTCCTTGTGTATAGATAAAGAACAACCATACACCGAAACAAACCAAGCTCAATAGAGACTTCCATACACTGTGATGTTGTTTATCAAAAGAGTCTTTGATGTCTTTATTTAAGCACCACGCACAAATCACAAAAAGAGCCACAAAGATAATAGCCACATACCAATGATAGAAATACCCCACATAAGAAGAAGTAAATAGAGCTAAGGCAAATACGATCAATCCAACAAGACTGAAATATTCAAAAGAATCGGTTTCTTCGAGTTTCCGCTCATCCAAAAACGATTGATGCAACGCTTCTTTAGCCGCTACAAACTTTTCTCCAAATTTCTTATTCATATGTGTAAAGTCACAAGATTTATCTTTTTTAAACATGGCTTTAAACAACATGGTTTGGTATGGATCTTTGGTCGGCAGTGCATCCACTTTGGCATGAACAATAATATGTGGATGTTTTTCGGATTGCGACTGGTCTTCAATATCTACATAGCCTTTTTCGGCCCAATACGGAATCAAAGCCATCATATCGACATCATCGGCTTTTCCATCCACAATATATCCAACGGCAGCTGGATCTAGATCTTCCGGTGGATCAAACGTAATCACTGGCGTAATGTCATCATCATGATTTTGAAGTTCTTTGATCAAAACAAGCAGGGCAAAAATCGCTGCCAACAAGGCACAAAGCCATGTCATCCAAGTGGATCGTTGATACGCATCCACAAAATAATTCTTGCGCAAACGACTTAAAATGGTGATGGCCGATCCGGCAGCTAATTGATTGACTTGACCACTCACGCCATTTTTGGTTACTTGATACTCTACATTGGCTGCATTGGTTGTTTGTCGGCTTGGACCACTAAACAAATGAAATCCATTGACTTCTTTTTGGGTCAGTGGCTTTTCAAAATGGAGATCAAACGAAACATGATTCATCGCACATTCCCAATCATTACCAATCAATGAATAGTACATAAAATCATAATTCGACCGATAATCTTTAGGTAAAACCAATGTATATTGGATCGTATAGGTTTTTGATCCTGTTACATACGTATCGGCATCGCCAATCTTTATTTGATAGGTTCCATCTTCGGATGATGTTTCATAGGAAGCACCCTTCACCGAAACATCCTCTACCTGAATGGCATAGGTATCCACTTGTCCAGCTTTTTCTTCACCGTCTTTATAACCGACATAAAAATGCAGAGGGATATATTGATAAATACCATGTTTGGGTGTTGAATAGTTGACTTGAATGGTTTCCGTTTGGGTGATGGTGTTATTTTTATGATAAGTAGCATCAATATGGAAATCTTCAATCGAATAATCGGTGGTATTAGCTTTTACAGGTGTAAAACAAAATCCCAGACAAAGTAAAATGGCAAGAAACCACTTAAAACTCGACCTTAACATTTTGACGTTCGTTTTCATTATCGACCTCAAACATTTGGCGCTTCTCAAAATGGAACAAGCCCGCAATGATATTTGTTGGTACCGTCATGATGGCATCGTTGTATTCACGAACCACAGCATTGTAGTATTTTCGCGCATTGGCAATGTCTTCTTCCACTTTTTTCAATTGTCCTTGTAGATCCATAAAGTTTTGATTGGCTTTTAAATCGGGATACGACTCAGCAACCGCAAATAAATTACGGATAGCACCGGTAATCGCTCTTTCACTATCGAGAATTTCACCGGTACCATGGGCATTTCCTCGTTGGGCCACGACTTTTTCCAAAGTATCCGCTTCGTGTTTGGCATATCCTTTGACCGTAGCGACTAAATTCGGAATCAAATCAAAACGTTTTTTTAGATAGACATCCATTGTGGCATAACTTTCATCCACTTTATTGCGCATGCGAATTAATTTATTGTAGGCTGAGATCACGATCAAAACGATCACCACAACAATAATTAGAATAATAATCCATTTCATCATAAATAAATCCTTTCTTTATTCATTTTTATCTTACCATATTAAGCTTCATTTAATGTAGCCTGATTATTATATGGTCATTCAAAGGAGGTAATAGTCAAAGAGTTGTTTTATTTACTAGAAAATCCCTTTCTCTCTCTACAAATTCATATTGCTTACTAGTAAATAAAACGAATGGAAGGACCAAAAATCCTTTCTTTTTTAAACTTCATTTAAAGTAAGCGCGACAAAATAAAAACATCCAAGGAGGTAATATCAATATTGTCTATTTCATATCCCTTTCTCTCTCTAAAATACTTCGAAATAGACAAGAAATAGAAGGCCAACCACCTTCTTTTTTTTTTAACTTCAATTAAAGTACATTTTCTATGATACGTGTACCCAAGTAATGGGTATACATACGATATGAATTCTCTCTCCCTCTTAAACATCTTCATTTCGTATGGGAAACAGAAGGTCCGCCACCTTCTTTTTTTATATCTTCTCAATCGTATTGTTTTCTTGTAGATATACCGTATCGCCAATTTTTACATCCGGAATATAATTGACTTCTTTGGTTCGTTTCGCCTTATTTTGGATGGTGATATGATCATGGATGGCAATGACTTCCCATCCTTCCGATGTCAATTGTTGATTGATCTTCTTATCCTTTCGATTCCCTACGCAGATACCAATCGCTAATCCAAACATAATGCCAACGGCCAACTGATCGGTCCAACATCCAAAAGCGACGCCCAAACACATACCAACAGCACCGTATGTATCTGTGTATTTAGTCGTTTTCATAATTTGTTTATATCATATGTAAGTCAAATGAAAATAAAAGATTTGTAACATTTCTTACTTATGATGAACCAGCTTATGCAGTCGTAACAACCAGACCCGGAAAACATAGCGAAAATACCAATTGATATAGCCACCAATCAATAAAATATAGATGCACCAATAGAGCCAGAATAAGAAAATCACCAATACGGATAAAGATCCATAATAGATACTATACGTACTGATCTTGGTAAAAAATGTAAAGATCTTGGTGAAAATGACCCAGGCCAATAAGGTACAGGCTGCGCCCGGTACTTGTTCGATCAATGGTTGATTTTCCATCGAAGCTAACTTATAGGTCAAACTCAGAATGAGGATACCACTCACAAAAACGATGATATAACGGAATTGATAGATGGTCTGAAATAAGATGGCCGGCCCGATCCAGTGTTGACGAATCAAGTGCATGATGTCATCACCAAATCCCAAAAGGATGATCATCAACGCCAACAAAACAATCAATAATAACGTATACACACAGGCTAATGCGCGTAAATAAAGATATCCTCGTTTGATTTTGACATCATAAACGGCTTGTAGTCCGCGCATAAGTTCCATCATGGCCCGTGAACAAGTAAACAATAAGATCACCAAAGAAACCGGGAAAATAGCACCCGACATATTGTAGGCTTCGGAAATCAATGCAGCGATAAAACTAGTCGAAGAAGCCGGAACGATGGACGTAAAGAAAACGGTAAAGTCATTTTGGTTGATGCCCATTGCTGGAATAAACAACGAAAACAATACCAAAAGCGGGATACTGGAAAGCACGAGAAAAAAGGCGATGCTTCCGGCATACCCGGTAATATTGCGTTTTTGCATTTCATCGGAAAACGAACTAAAAAATTGTACCAATGGTTTCAGTCGCATTAAAAATCGTTCCATATTATACTAAAATGTAATTTTCAGGTAAATCATCCACTTGTAAGCCTTTATCGCATATGACACGATCGATTTTATCCGTCATCGAATAACTACAAAATCCTTTCACAGAAGCTTTAGAAGAATCGGTCAACAAAAAAGTTTGAGAACTTTGCGCAATCGCGATTTCTTTGATGGCCAAGGTTTCCGATTCGGCCGTATATAACAGATTATTTTCTACATCAAATCCAGCCGATCCAATAAAGGCATAATCAAAATTAAACGAAGACAACATACGTTGTGCCCAAGGACCAACGATCATTTTATATTCGGGAATTTCCGTTCCGCCCAAACCAATCAATTCTGCTTTTCCACCTTCAAAGGCATGTTCAATCAAAACATTATTGGTCACGATCTTGATTTGAAGATGTTCAATGCATTGTAAAAGAGGAAGAATACTGGTACCTCCATCTAAAAAGATGCAGTCGCCATCATGAAGGTAAGTAGCCGCTTTTTGGCAAACATGTAATTTTTGATTATAGTGTACACTCAATCGATCCAACATCCTGGTTTCATTGGTTGGTGATAAAATCGATGTGGTCCCTAATTCTTTGGCACCACCATGCACACGCTTTAACATTTTCTTTTTGTCCAATGTTTCCAGATCACGACGAATGGTCACTTCCGTAACATGTAACTGTTGGGCCAATTCCTTTACAGTCACTGTTTTCTTCAAGTGAACTTGTTCTAAGATCATATCATATCGTCGTTGTGCTAGCATTTTCCTACCCTCGTTTTCTATGGCCTAATTATACACCACAATTATTCATAGTTAACTAAATCTTTTACAATTTCGCTAGCCATGATCAATCCCATGACGCCTGGGGTAAAGGCCATACTGCCTGGTACATGTTTTTTGGTGGTATTTTCTTCACAAGGCCATTTGGGTTGCATCGGCTTTTCTTTGGAATAAACCACTTTCAAATGTTTGATGTGTCGCTTTTTCATTTCGCGTCGCATGACTTTTGCCAAAGGACAATAACTGGTTTGATAGATATCAGCCACTTCCATTTTGGCTGGGTCCATTTTATTGCCTGCCCCCATCGCACTAATAATAGGAATGTTTTGTGCTTTGGCTTTCATGATAATCTCAATTTTAGCGGTTACGGTATCAACACAATCCACGACATAATCGTATTGAGAAAAATCAAATTGGTCACTTGTTTCTGGCAAAAAGAAACAAGCGTGTTTTGTGACTTCAATTTGGGGATTGATGGCATGGATCCTTTTTTCCATCACATCAACTTTCAATTGACCAATCGTATCGTCAAGGGCAATAATTTGACGATTGATATTGGTGATACTGACGGTATCATTATCAATAATATCCAAATGACCGACACCCGAACGTGCCAAGGCTTCTACGACATAGCCACCAACACCACCAATGCCAAACACGGCTACATGGGCTTGGTTTAATTTTTCCATGGTTTCTTTGCCAAGTAACATTTCTGTTCGCGCATATCGATTGATCATATCTACACCTCACGGCATAATCATACCATAAAAAAAGCGGTCGATTTCTCGACCGTACTAATCAATCTTGATTTCTCTTGGTTTTTCTTGATCTTCTGTCTTTTTATCAGGAAAGACAATGGTTAAAATACCATTTTCAAAATGGGCTTTAAAATCGTTTTCGTTATATCCATCACCAACATAATATCGTCTTGAATATCGATTAGAACGTTCTCTTTGAATGATTGTTCCTTTTTTATGTTCTGTATCGGGTTTTTCTGCTCGTACATACAAATAATCATTGACCAATTCGGCATGGATTTCCGCTTTTTCAAAGCCAGGAATTTCCACTTTCATGATGTAGTTGCCGTCTTTTTCGACAATATCGGTTTTCATCGTACTGGATTCGTGGAATAAATCCAAATTTCGCTCTCGCTTCATTCTATCGCCTCCAAACGAAACTTTTCACCTTTATTATATAACAAAATGCGGTCGATTTCTCGACCGTTGTTGTTGAGTTTTTACGCTAGATTCCGATCTTTCGGGTCGGCGACCGTTAGGAAAGCATTCCTTCTATAAATGTCTAGTGAATCTCAATTTGTTTTGTTTCATTGCGTTGTTCTTGACTCATGCAAGGGAATGTAATCGTTAATTCACCATTCTTGAAGCTTGCTTTGAAGTCTTCCTGTTTGTAGCCTTCACCAACATAGAATCGACGTGAGCAACTATCGCCACAACGCTCTTGACGAATGATTGTTCCTTTATCGTCTTTTTCATTGGTTTCGCTGGTCTTATTGGCACTTACGCAAAGATAACCATCCACCAACTCAATCTGGTTGTCCTTCTTGTCAAAGCCAGGCACTTCCATCTTCATTTCGTAATTGTCGTCTTTCTTGACTACATCGGTTTTCATCGATCGACGATCATTGAAGAAGTTGGCATCCCAATCATCAAATAAATGTGGAAATACTGGAAAATCGTTCCAATTTCTTAGTTCACGTTTCATGATATCGCCTCCCAAGTTTTCAATTCAGAAACATGAATTGATCTCGGATAGGAACGAGATATCTGATTACTTGATCTATTTGGTATCCTATTTCTATCTTCAATTATGTTATAGCACTAGTTTTTAGCACTGTCAACACTTAAGTGCTAAAATGTTGTTTCAAATTCCTTCCATGGCATGGTAGCCGGTTTGCCTTCATTGATCACACCATCCATATGGATCAATAAAGGAAATTCCGCTTCTTTATGCAACGTTTTGATGGCGCGTGCCACACGACTCGCAATCACTACAGACTCTAATGTTTCTCCTTGTAGTTTATCCATGGCTTGCTCCAAGCTATAACCTTCTCCTAAAAGGATTCCGATCTTGCGGGAACGGCCACCAAAAACGGTCACATATAGATCACCAATCCCAACCATGGAACTTTCCAATTGGCCACCAGCTACTACGATCAACCGTTCCATTTCGCGAACGGCTTGACCAAAAGCAGCAGCTTGCGCATTGTAGTTGCCTGTGTCTTTTCCGCCTTGTAAACCAATCGTCAAAGCGACTCCCAAGGCATAGCCATTCTTTAAGGCCACTGCGGTTTCTACCCCCGCTACATCCGTTGATAACGAAATATGATAGTAGGATGTTTCAAATAACGAACGTAACCACACCAGATCTTTTTTATTCTTGCCACAATACGTGACACAAGATGGTTCATGATCTGCGAGTTCTCGCGTGACACAGGGCCCGCCAATCGCATAGATCGAAAGGTCGGGGGCTTTTTGTTGCCAATACGCTGGAAATGTTAAAAGTGCGCCATTGGGTTGGTCCAACAACCCTTTTGTGACCGATAAGATCCGTACTTTTGGGGGAATTTTCGGTAATACCTTTTCGGTAAACCAATCCACGCCAAAACTGGATACCCCACATACCACGACATCGGCCCCTTCTAAAGCCACGTCTAAGTCTTCTACTTGATAATAAGTAATGCCTGTGTGTAGTACGCGTTTTAAGCGAATATGATAATTGTCTTTTTGGAGTTGATCAATGATAGTTCGATCCAATGGTGTACCTACCATGCGAATGGTATTTCCATTCTCAAAAGCGGGAAATGTCAAGCCACTGGCCATTACCCCCGCACCGATATATGTAATTGTTGTCATGTTTTACACCTCTTTCTGAATATATTATAATGAAGGCAGAAACAAAAGCGTGCCCAGCATATCACCACACGATGAAAGGATTCCCAACATGATCATTCCTATGAGTCCGGCTTTACTGGAAGAATTATCCTCATCTGAAAAGTGTGTCATTGATTTTATCAATGTCCATGAAACCAAAATTCCCACTTTATCGATCAATGAAATTGCGGAGCAGACATATACCTCTTCCTCTACCGTTTCTCGTGCCATTCAAAAGGCCGGCTTTTCCGGCATTGCCCAACTGAAATTCAAGATCAGTGAGCCCCAACAGAGAAATACGCCCCTTGCTCATGAGATCTTAGCCAAGTGTTATCGAGAAAGTGTAGAAACCATCCAACATCTTTCGGTATCTGATATTCGAAAAGTTGTTCAAGCCATTCAAAAAAGCCCACGTATCTTTGTGTTTGCGAAAGGTCTTTCGACCTATTGTGGCATGGAGTTTTGTCATTATTTAGAAATCTTAGGCTACCATGCCATCTTGGTGGATGATTCTGTGCTCTTGCTCAACATCAAACAACGCATTCAACCAACCGATCTGGCCATTTTTTTAACGTTGCAGAATACCTCTTCCGAAATAGCCATTGCGGCTAGTCAATGTCAAAAAGTCGGTACACCCATTGTTGTTTGTTGCGGCAAAAAAGATACGGTCCTTTATGATCTAGCCGATTGGTATTTTCTCGTGTATACCGAAAAAGTCATCGATGATAGCTATTATCCTTTTTTTAGTCGCCTTCCTTTATCGATCTTTACACGTATCTTGATTGAATTCTTATATCATGCTACGACTTCACAACCACAGCCAAACCGCCCAAAGCACTCTCTTTCAGTTCGATAGGTAATTTCTTACCTGTAAGATTCATGGTCTTGACGACCATATCAAAACTCACTCGATTCTTTTTGACATTGCGCAAATATTTAGCTAGGCGAGCTGCATCCAAACTACGCTGGGCAGCCACGGCATTGCGTTCAATACATGGGATCATCACATACCCGCCAACAGGATCACAAGTCAATCCGAGATGGTGTTCCAAACCAATTTCTGCTGCACATTCGATTTGTTCGTTGGTCTGCATTTCTAAACTGGCCACAAAGGCGGCGCCCATGGCACAAGCAGCACCAACTTCGGCTTGGCAACCTCCTTCTGCTCCCGATATCGTCGCATTTTCTTGAATCAGACAACCAATCAAACCAGCCACTTTTAAGGCTTGGATGATATGTCTCTTTTGATAGCCTCGATCTTTATAAGTATGATAAACCAAAGCTGGTAATACGCCGGCACTGCCCATCGTTGGTGCAGTTACCACTAAATGACCACTCGCATTTTGTTCACTGGCTGCATAAGCATAACTGGATAGTAATAAGAAATTACGATCTTCTTGCGTATCACAGCTTGATGCCGATTGATATAAGGCATGGGCAATCCGATCCAACTTTAATGCCCCTGGCAATTTCCCTGTGGTTTTTAAACCTTTGGTAACACAATGTATCATGGCTTTAAAGATCTTTTCCATATAGGGATTGATCTTTTCTTCAAATTCATCCACATATTCATCCAAACGAATGTGATGTTGACTACAATAGGTTTGAATTTCATCCAATGAATGATGGATATATGGTTCTTCAATTGTATGATTGGCTTGGCCATCAATGGTGATCATGCCACCACCAATGGATTCAAACGTATGTTTTCCTAAGCTATGGACAGCATCAAAAGCTTCAATCGTCATCGTATTGGGATGGGGATATTGGGTTTTATAGTCAAATTGAATGGTACAATGTTTTAATGTTTTTTTGATGATTTGATCGGTCAAATGGCCTTTTCCGGTAAAGGCCAATGAGCCAAATAAAACAACTTCAAATTGGTTTGCTTGGGGATAGGTTTCCAACATAAATTGACAAGCACGCATAGGACCAAAGGTATGCGAACTACTCGGTCCAGGTCCAATTTTGAATAATTCTTTTACACTTTCCATAAACAAGTTCCTCTTTTTGTATATCTATTATACACATATATGTTAAAATACGACTATGGAAATCACAATACAAGAATTGAAACAAATAGAAAATTATCTTTTGATCGATATGCGTGATAAAGAACAAGCGCAAAAGAATCCGATGGATGGAAGCATCCAACTCTCTCAAGAAGAGATTGAACAAACAGAATTTGATAAAACAAAACCTATTGTGGTGGTTTGTGCCCAAGGACAATTAAGCATTCCGGTTGTGGCGTATTTACGTGAAAAGGGATATGAAGCCTATTCATTGCAGGGTGGCTATATATCGTTTGTGATGGAACAGCTCAAACAAAATCGATCCGATGATTTTTGTCGTCAAGTAGAGCGTAGCATCATCAAAACCTATCGTAAAAAGATCTGGTCAAAATTCACCAAAGCCATCAAAACCTATGAACTGGTCCAAGAAGGCGATTCCATTGCCGTTTGTATTTCCGGTGGAAAAGACTCCATGTTGATGGCCAAATGTTTTCAAGAGTTACATAAGCATGGCCCAATCCATTTTGATGTGAAATATATCGTGATGGATCCAGGGTATTCGCCTGCCAATCGCCATGTCATTGAAGAAAATGCGAAAAAGTTACAAATCCCCATTCAGATCTTTACTTCGGATATTTTTGAGAATGTCTTCCATATTGAGAAGAATCCTTGTTACATCTGTGCTCGTATGCGTCGAGGGCATTTGTATAACTATGCCCAACAGTTGGGATGCAATAAGATTGCTTTAGGTCATCATTATGATGATGTGATTGAAACCATTTTGATGTCGATGCTCTATGGTGGACAGATCCAAACGATGATGCCTAAGTTACATTCTAACCATTTTGAAGGCATGGAAGTCATTCGCCCTCTCTATTTGATTCATGAAGAGGATATCAAGGCATGGACAAAGCACAATGGTCTGTACTTTATTCAATGTGCTTGTAAGTTCACAGATACTTGTAGCAGTGAGGCTTGTTTGACACGTCCTAAATCGAAACGAATGGAAGTCAAACAATTGATTCGTCAAATGAAACAGACAAATCCATTTGTGGAACAAAATATCTTTAAAAGCGTAGAGAATGTCAGTTTAAAAACAATCATTGCGTATAAGGATGATGATAAGAAACATCATTTCTTAGATGATTATGATAAATAAAAAAAGAAACCGAAGTATCAGACATAAATCCGATATTTCGGTTTTTGTTTCTTAGTCCCAAGGATGAAGAACGACCTTGATAGCTTCTCCTGTCTTGGTTAATTCAATACCATGATTGATTTCATCCAATGGTAGGATGTGCGTAATGAATTTTTCAGCTGGGAAGTTTGGTGAAGTAGCCAAATGGAATGCACGTTTGGATTGATCATACGATGCTCCAAAGTGTCCTTTGATCCAAATGTTGTTGTAGTGAATCAAGTTTGTATCCAATTCTGTTTTGGATCCTTTTGGTACACCACCGAAGAACACAACCAAGCCACCTTTTTTAACCATATATAAAGCTTGTGCTTGTGTCGCATTGGCTGGTGTTGCGGAAATGACTTTATCGGCACCTTTGCCATTTGTCAATTCTAATACCCGATCGATTGCATATTGCGGATCATCTAGTTTACTTACGATGACTTCATCGACACCAAATTGTTTTGCCATTTCCAAACGATGTTCATTCAAATCGATCATGATGATTTTTTGTGCACCACGAATCTTTGAAATTTGCGCCATGAAATCACCAATTGGACCAGCCCCGATGATCACAATGGTGTCGGCATATCCAACTTTCGCATTTTCTAAACAAGCAAATACAGATGTTAATGGTTCACCTAAGCTAGCGGCTTCATAAGAAACGCCATCGGGAATTTCATAAATACCACCATAATGAATCTTTTCACCACCAACAGCGATATATTGAGCAAATCCACCGGTTCCAGCTAATTTCGCTACATGTTCGTTTTCACAGTTTTCACTGTGTCCACTGATACAGTTATCACATTCCATACAATAGGTACCTGGGAATAGGAACAAACGTTGACCCACATGATATTTGGTTTCTTCTGGACCTACTTCATCGACACATCCCACAATTTCATGACCGTAGATAAATGGGTAGTTGCCTTTTCTGGAATCGGAAGTCAAATTACGAATATCCGATCCACACAGACCAACAGCCATAATCTTTAAGATCATACCATCTTTTGGACAAGCTGATTTTTCGGTCATTTCTACCCGAATATCATTGGGACCATACATTAATGCTGCTTTCATTTTTGTCATATCTGTAATCTCCTTTAACTGTTTTGTTAAGGATAGTATAGGTAGAATATGCATTCTTATCCAATCATTTTCTTCCTCTTTAAAGTGGAAGTTTCACGTCATAAAATTCAAAAAAAAAGGAGTTTTTCAACTCCTTCTATCGATATTCGGGATGGAGGTCTTTTTGAATATCGGTTACGGTTTGGCGAAGTGCACGAAGATTTGCATCTAATGATTGATACATATTTACATAATATGGATACAATTGATCATATACTTTGGCCCATTCTTCATTTGGTTGAATAACTTCATCCACCTTCACGACTGATTTTACCGCTTCGGTTAAATCTGGGAATACCCCCACTTTATGACCAACGATCAAGGCATCCCCAACTGGAACGTCGCCAGAATCTTCATTTAATAAATAGACAGGGCAATGCAACATGGACGCTTTGATCTTCGACCACGTTTTACTTTTGGCACCGCCACCACAAATACGTAATGCATCACATCTTCCACCAGATTCTTTGACAGTGGTAATGACATGTCGTAATGCATAGGCAGTTCCTTCAAAGATAGAACGGGTCAGATCTTCTCGTGTTGTTGTCATGGATAAACCAATGAACATACTGCGACAGTATTCGTTCCAGATAGGGGCTCGTTCACCGAGCAAGTAAGGAAAGAAGAATAATCCATTGGATCCCGGATCCGTATGCAGTGCTTGTTCATTTAAATAATTATAAATATTTAAATGATGTTCATCACAATAGGCTCTTTCTTCGGCTGCAAATTTATCTATATACCACTTCAAAGCGGCACCGCTTGTTTGAATAGGCGCGTCAAAGATCCAAGGCATGCCATCAATGGAGCATGGACGCGTCACAACCGGTATATCCAATGGGCTCTTTTCTTTACTTCCGACAAAGACTAACGATGTCGTTCCGGAAGATTCTCCGGCTTCTCCGAGTTTGGACATGCCGGTCGCATATAAACTTGCCATCGCATCACTACATCCAGCTACAACAGGAATTCCTGCTTTCAATCCGGTTTCTGCGGCTGCTTGATCCGTCACATAACCTATGATTTCATCCACTGGTTGTGGCTGAGGCAAGTATTTATCTAAATCGATACCAATGATATCGCCAATTTCTTTTGACCATTTCATCGTGTTCATATCTAAACACTGTGTTCGTGTAGCTTGATCCACATCTTGCGTCATTTTTCCTGTCAATTTAAAATTAATGAAGGAACTAGCTTGTAAAAATTTATACGTACGTGCAAATAGTTCAGGTTCATGTCTTTTGAACCACAATAATTTACAAGGTAAGAAAGATACCGATGGTTGTCCACCCACTGTATTGACAAAATGATCAAATCCCATCTTTGTCAAAATTTGATACAATTCACGAGCAGAACGACCATCTTGGTAAGTCATCGCATTTCGTAAAGGCAATCCATTCTCATCCACAGGCAATAGGGTAACCGTGTGTGAACTGATCGATATACCACGAATTCGATCCACCACTTCTTGTCCTGCCTGTGCAACTAGAGATTGAAATATTTCTTTGGATTGACGCCACCAATCATTGGCATCTTGTTCCTGCATATTGGGACCGGGAGTCAAAAACTTGCTAGGTCGACTTGCTTCAGCCACTTTCTTGCCATCTTGACCTAAAATGATAGCTTTGATATTTGTTGTTCCACAATCCATTCCTAAAACATAATTATCTAATACATTCATAATTTTTTCCTCTTAAACTCGACATGCCGCATAATAGGCTGTACTCATCGCATCATATACTTTACCAACTTTTTGGCAATCACCAATGATGTAATATTCATCAACCATATCGCTCAATGCATCTACTTTTTCATATTCAGATTTGAAACCTAATGCACAAACGACTGAATCGGCTTCAATAACGGATTCTTTTCCATCGGCATCGCAAACCAATACACCTTCTTCAGTTACTGCTTTTACCGATGTATTGCACATAACGGTAGCTGCATCATAAATTCTTGGCAACAAGCCACCACGATAGAAACTATTGCATTCCATGGCGACTTCCGGTTTCATTTCAATGATCGTACAATCATGGCCTTCATGGTGCCAACCAATCGCACCTTCACAACCAACAAGGCCACCACCCATGATGACAACTTTTTTACCTAATTTTTCCGGATGCAATTCGGCATCAATGGCCATAATGACTTTATCCGAATCCAATCCAGGAATTGGTGGATTACATTCTTTGGAACCAATCGCTACAAACAGTGCATCCGGGTCAAAACCTTTAATATACGAAGATGTAACTTCTGTGTTCAATTGCACATGAACACCGTTTTCATAGACTCGTTTTTCTAATACTTTTGCTAATTCTAGATAATCGCCTTTAAAGTAAGCCGAACCAGCAGGAATCAAATTGCCACCTAAGTGATCTTGTTTTTCTACCAAAGTAACGTCATGACCACGTTGGGCAGCGGTAATGGCTGCTTCCATACCAGCAGGCCCTCCGCCAACGACTAACACCTTTTTCTTTTCTTGGGCTGGTTCCACACCAAAGCGTGCTTGCATTTCTTGACCAATGATAGGATTAGCAGAACATTTGACCATTTCTAATTCTCCGGTTGCCCCGAAGCACTCATAACAACGTAAACAAGGTGTAATATCATCGGCTTGTCCGAGCAAGGCTTTCTTTGGCAAGTCTGGATCTGCTAAAGATTCACGAGCAATTTCAACCACATCGGCTTGTCCTGTCGCAATAATTTCTTCCATTTGTGCTGGGTCTTGTAAAGAACCAACCGTTGCGATTGGGGTTTTTACATGTTTCTTGATTTCGGCACCTAAGTAAACATTGACACCATGTGGAAAGAATGCTGATGGATGCGTTCTTTGAAACATGGATGGATCTTCATGATTACCGCAAGATACATTGATCAAATCGCATTTGCCATCCACCATTTTTGCGACTTCAATACAATCTTCTTGTGTTAAACCACCTTCTAAGAAGTCATCACCATTGATGCGAACTTCAATAGGGAATTTTGGTCCACAAGCTTTGCGTACAGCTTCAACAGATTTGATAAAAAAACGTGCACGATTTTCTAAGGAACCACCAAATTCGTCAGTACGTTTATTCCAAGTTGGGGATAAAAATTGTGAAAATAACCAACCATGAGCGGCATGTACTTGAACCATATCAAAGCCGACTTCTTTACAAAGCAAGGCTCCTTTTCCATAGGATTCAATGATCTCATAGACCATTTCAGTTGGCATTTCTTTCACATGGCCTTGCGGCATTTCCATATCACTTACACCCCAAGCAACACCGGATTTGTCATGGCCGCCACCGACACTAGCCAATCCCCCATACATACCACCATGGGACAATTGAATATTTGCCAATGCACCTGCATCATGAATGGCACGTGTTGTTTCGGTCAAACCTTGACGAACACCATAAGAATCCAATTGTAGTTGTTTATCATGGCTTTTTCCTGTTTTTGAATGCACAATGGATTCACCATACGTTACCACGGCAGCTCCACCTTGCGCTTTTCGTTCCAAATATGCGATCATTTCCGGTGTCATATGACCTTCGGTCGTGATCATGCTTGGGCTGGTTGGGGCACAAATGATTCGATTTTTCAATTTAATGTTTCCTAAACGTAATGGTGAAAACAAATGTGGATATAATTGTTTTCCTTTATATTTGCAAATACCCATAAAATAACCTCCTATTTATTGCTTATTGTAAGTAATACGATAACTTGTAACCGGTTACGCTTCAAAAGCTCTATTTCCTCTTGAAAGTGGAAATTTATTGCTATTCTCAACAAAAAAAGACTCGATATAAATCGAGTCTACGATGTAATTAACAATTTGTATATGATTAGTTCTGTGAATCCAATGCTTGTTGATCGGTTGTTGGTGCTTTGATACAAGCTACAATACCTATGATCAATAAAGCGACAGCAGATAAAATGAAACGCATACTGATGTTGGCACCAAGCATAGCCGCTACAGGGTTGACAATATAGGCACTCAAGAAGTTTCCTAAGTTATATGTAGCCGATACAATGGCAATGGCTATAGACGCTTGGGAAGGATCTACCATGTTGGCAGAGAAAGTGACTGCACTTGGATTACGAATCGCAAAACCAATACCCATCAAGATGGCTCCTACGCAGATAACTGGGAAACTTGTTGATAAACCGACCAAAGCCGTACCAATTGCCATCACAATGATAGCAGCGCCAATGGTAAAACGTTTGAATGTTTTAACAACATTACCTAAGATCAATCCACCAAGAATACCAATACCTTGCATGATGGCAGATACAGTTCCGGCTGTACTCGCATCACCAATATGATTTCGGTCAATATACATAGCGATATTTGTATTAAATGTAGCAACAAAGATACCAGTGATCAAACATAAGATACCGAAATAAACCATGCTTCCACTGATGGCGCTTTTTGATTCTGTCGATGCAGCTTGTTCTGGTACTTCACCTTTTGGTACCATAGCCCAAATACAAATAATAATTGGTACAGCAATCAAGAAGACCAAATATCCTTTTTCCCAACCCCAGTTGGCTGTAAACATACCAGATCCTTTTGCAATGATGGTACCACCGATAGATACGAAGATGGATTGGAATCCCATGACCCTAGATTTATCAATTCCCGTAAAATAATCCGAAATCAAGGATGAACTGGTGACAACGACAAAGGATAATCCTGTTCCAATGATGGCACTCACAATGTACAACATCCATAATTGGGTATTCATCACTTGTGGTAACAAGCCACCTACTAACATTAAGAATGTCCCTAACAAGGCGATGTTGCGTTTTGTCATACGACGTTCCAAAAGTGGTTCCAAGAGCATCATTGGTAAAGTCAATAAGTTGATCAATGTCAAGACAATCTGAATGGATGCATCACTTGCATCCGGGAAAGATTTTCCGACTTCAGCTAGAATAGGTGATAATGCGCTGTTACATGCCATTGTCAATGACATGATCATTAATCCAGCAGCAATCACAAATTTGCTACGACCATTTGTTTTCGTGTTTTCCATTTCTCACTTTCCTCCTAGACACGTTTCCAAATATATTTGCGATCTTCGCCTTTTAAGTAAGCTAAGATCTCTTGAGACATCATTTCACCGGACCAATTATCAACATCGGTTGTCAATCCTGCCATATGTGGTGTACATACTACATTGCGCATCTTCAATAGTGGATGATTGGCTGGTACTGGTTCTTGCCAATATACATCAATAGCGGCTCCAGCAATGTCTCCATTTTGTAAAGCTTCAACAAAATCGTGTTGATCAATAACAGCTGCACGTGCAGTATTGACAACATAAGCTGTTTTCTTCATTTTTGAGAACCAATCTTTATTTACAATTCCTTTCGTTGAATCTAAGACTGGTAGATGGATACTTACGATATCAGCATTGGATAACATGGTATCTAGATCACAGGCTTTAGCACCGGTTGCTTCAATCTTTTCATCGTCTAAGTATGGATCATAGGCTAAGATTTCCATACCAAAGGCTTGTGCACGTTTGGCAACTTCACGACCAATGGCACCAAAACCAGCAATACCTAATTTCTTTCCATATAATTCAAATCCAATTCCATAATCGGTAAATGGATGATGTTCATCCAAAGGACCAAAAGTAACATTTTTTACATCAGGTACATCATAGATATCTGCTTTGGCTGGACTTGTATGTTCACCTTTATGCAATCCTTCAGCAGAAATCGTAATCTTTCGTGCCATGGCAATCATTAATCCCATTGTGAATTCAGCAACAGCTACACGGTTACGACCAGGTGTATATGACAACTGCAAGCCACGATCCATGATCGTTTTATTATCGACCGTAACGGGTGTTCCTTTGGCTACACCAATAAATTTCATACCTGAATCCGCCCAATCATTGATCGTATCTGTACCAGCATATTCATCGCCCAATACGACCAATTCATAGCCACGACATTCTTCTCTGGTTTGAGCTTCGGTTACATTTCCTTTTCCGTGCTTTAATTCACCAGCGATGGTAATGTCACAATATTCTTTAATTTCTTTCATACGCTTTTCAGGTAAACTCGTACATAAGACCATTTTCTTTTTTGCCATTTTCGTCTCCTTAAAATGCTTTCTTTAAAATTTCAATAATTGTTTCTTTTGTTACATCTTGACGTGGATTAAAATGTAACGGACCTTCCTTTAATGCATCCGTTGCGATGATATCAAAATCTGCTTCTGTGATCTTATGTTCCCTTCCTTGTTCATGAAGAGGTCGAATACCCATTTCTTTAACCATACGGCCTAATTCATTGGCTAGAGCAAATTTATCTTTTTCTTCATCACCAGTCAAAGGTAAGTTGATGGCTTTGGCCATTTCAATCATTTCTTTTGGACATTTTTCTGCATTGAAAGCCGTAACATAAGGTAACACACATGCATTGGCCACGCCATGAGCTAGACCAAAATGAGCACTCAACGTATGTGCAATCGCATGTACCAATCCTAAATTGGCATTGGAGAAGCCAAATCCGACAACGATGCAACCTAACATCATCTTTTCACGCGCATCCATATCGTTGCCGTTTTCATATACTTTTGGTAAATTTTCATAGAAAATCTGTAAACCACGCAAAGAATTATACTTGGTTAAATATGTCGCTTCGTTAGAAATATAGCTTTCTACGGCATGGGTGATGGCATCCAGTCCCGTAGCGGCAGTGACTCCAGCTGGCACAGTACGGGTGAATTCAGGATCCGCAATCACTTTATCTGCTACGATCTTATTATCGATCACGACATATTTACGAACCGATTTGGTATCGACCAGGGCCGCTACATTGGTAATTTCACTGGATGTTCCAGCAGTTGTTGGAATGGCAATCAATGGACAAACAGGTTTTGGTACGTTACCAATGCCTTCGTAATCCATGATATTTCCGCCATTGCTTGTTAGAACATTGATGGCTTTGGCCGTATCCATACTGGATCCACCACCGACAGCTACAAAGGCATCGATATTATTTTCCTTTGCGATTGCATAACCTGCTTCAACGACTTCGTTGGTTGGATTCGGAATAACACCATCAAATTCCACAACGTTGAATTTATCTTTATCAATAGCATCAACGACTTTATCTGCAATACCTACGGCTTTCACGCCTTTATCATAGACAACCAACACATTGGTTGCACCAAACTGCGTTAATATTCTTGAGATCTCTTGGATGGCATCTTTTCCAAAGGTGACATCCGTCTTTACAAAAAATTCCTTTGCCATATCGTTCCCTCTAGACAGCTTGATCGGCTGCAATCAAAGCTTTCATTGCTTTTTCGCCTTCTTCAGGCATTGGTTCATATGTACCTAACAATTTTGCATAGAATGTTGTGACAGCCATTTCTTCTGTGTATGTTGTAGCGGCCATAGCAGCTTTCATATCCTTACCACAGCAGAACATTCCATGGTTTTTGATCAATACGGCACGTCCATTGTCTCCCAATGCTTCTACTACTTTTTTAGCTACATCATTGCTTCCTGGCATTGTGAATGGCACGATACCAACAGGAGTGAATTCACATTGTGGTGGAGTAATAGGTCGTAATTCAGGATTATCGCCCATAGCCATGATTGTCGCAAACATTGCATGCGTATGAACCGTTGCTTTCACATCAGGTCTTGCACGCATTACAGCTGTATGCATAGGCACTTCACTTGATGGTTTATAGTTTCCATCTAACCAATTACCATCTAAATCAACAATGGCGATATCTTCTGGTTTCATACCTGTATAAGAAATGCCACTTGGTGTGATGGCAATGACATCGTCTTCATCATCACGTAAAGCGATATTACCGGAAGTTCCTTTTACCAATCCTTGTGCAACAGCTTCTTCAATAGCGTCTAACACAATTTTTCTAATTCTTTCGTATTTCATATTGTCTCCTCCTTTTTTATGAAATATTGTTTGTTTCTTTATGCTTTGAGTATAAAAAAAAGCCCTATATTCCTCAAAGTGCATTTTTCCGCTCGAAAGAGGAAATAGGAATTGATTTGCCTATCATTTACAAATGATACAATTCATGTATATCATTATTAAGAAGGAGTGCGTATTCATGAAGGAATTAAATTTAACTTTACGACAGCGACAAATTCTGAATTATCTACATAATACGGATGGATATGTCACTGGTTCACAGTTATCCAAATGGTTGCATGTATCATCAAGAACCATACGAAACGATATTTCTTCAATCAATGAAATGTTGGAAGGATCCCATACAACAATCATTTCAAAACATAGTTATGGATATCATTTGCAATCGACCAATTCCGAAGATCTACGTGAATTGACACAAACCAGTACCTCCTTTATTTTTAAAACCGATCGTATTCGTCATATCGTATTGTGTTTGTGTGAAGCTGAAAAACCAGTGAATTTATATGAATTAGCTGATGAAATGTATATTAGTAAGACGACGTTAGATTCCGATATCCGTTCGTTTAAAGAAGAGTATATTGATCCCTTTTCCATTCAGATGACGATCAATCGAAGCTTTGTACAGATTGAACCAAACGAAAGAAAACGAAGAAGATTGTTACTGCATTTGTATTCTCAAGGTTGGGATTATAATCATCGATCCAATACCTATTATAAGAATGAATTGATTTCCGAAAAACTCATCAATCGTTGTATCATGGCTATTCTTTATACGATGGATCGCTTCAATATTCGTATGGAAGATGTGAATTTAGTCCATTTGATCTTAACAATTGCGATATCTATCCATAGAATGGATGAGGGGCATGTTTTACAAGATGTGCGTTCACCCATCTATGAGAAGCCTATAGCGGTCCAATTTGTCGATGAAGTCTTAGCATTTTTGCATGATCAGTGGGATCAAGAATTTCCGAAAGCTGAACGTGTTGAAATGTATGAATTGGTTTCTTGTAGTTTGATACCTGATATTGACTATGCAACATCGCATGACGCATCAAGTTATGTGGATCAGAAAAGCATTCGCTTGACCAATCAATATTTAAATGCTATTAAAGAAAAATTCCATTTTGATTTTTTTGACAATGAAGACTTTTATCAAACGCTACTTTACTACTTTTATTATTTGAGTTTACCATCGCATAACTTAAATTATGACAACGTGATTCGGAATACTTCACAACAAAAGCTATCTTTCGAAATGGAAGTTGCCTATACGGTGCAACCCTTTGCCAAAGAAACGTATGGTCGTTATTTGGATTCTCTCGAATTATTGTATTTAAGTATCATGATTTCGGGAGCTTTGGTTCATTTGAAACATAAAAAAATGCGAACCGTGGTTCTTTCGCACTTAAATATGCCTGCAGCCTGGAACATTCGTATGCAGGTGGAACATCAATTTCCCGATCATATCCATGTGACAAATTTAGTACCAGTGTATATGAAAGATAGTTTTGATTTTTCATCGACTGACCTTGTTTTAACGACAGTGCGTAAACAAATTGTTTCGGATCAAAACATAAGTGTCATTCATATTAATCCTTATTTGGATGAAAAAGATATTCATGCCATCGATCAATTGATCAAACAGAAACAATATGAGTTCTTATACCAGAAGGATTTTCCTTCTTTGTTGCACTATTTCGATGAAGCCGACTGGGAAGAAATAGCGAATGACACGGATTTTAATGATTTATTAAAAAGAGTCTTAACTTCTTTAAAACAAAAAGACATCATTGATGATGCCTTTGTATCTGATGTTTTATGTCGGGAACAAATTACAGGGTTTGCGAATCGTCCGGTCTACACTTTAGTTTATTCATCGGTGCCAGCCAAACAAACTCATATTTCAATTACCACATTGAATCATCGCATCAAATGCAATGATCAAAAAATTCGTATGCTCATCGTTTTAGCTTTATCCAAAGAAGATACGGGACTTTTATATAAATTTCAAAATGAATTATATTATACTGACTGGGATCCGAATGCATCGCGTTTTTTTAAAACAAAAATTGAATTTATGTCATTTTTTCAGTCTGTATTAAAATAGGTTCTCTAATTTTTGCTTAGAGAACCTTTCTTTTTTATTTATCTTGTTGTTGCATCAATTCTGGATGTTTTAGTTTATCCCATTTCCCCTCTTCGGTAAACGCTACGATAAAGATATCAATCACAAATAAGATAATATAAATGATATAAGCTTTTGTCAGACTTCCAGTTGCTTGCATAACAGCTGCATTTACGGCAAAATTCAAACAACCTATACAGTAGTTTACTGGGAAAATAAATCCATTGACAGTTGGATAGTCCAATACACCAAAAATCGAAGCAGGGAAAGACAAAGACATATTTGTACTTCCGCCCAAGCAGAAACCAATGATCGCAATAGAAATATATACAAATGGTTTGCCCCAAGTACCTAATAAGTTAAATAAGATACCAATCGCAAATGTTGCACAATAAATCATACAAGCCTTTTTAGTACCAAGTTTCGTATCAATGAAACCAATTGTATAACTACCAATGATTCCTACCAATCCAGCAATGGTCATTGCCCCAACTGCTTCGGCTTGCGTTAATCCTAAGGAAACATTTCTTGGCACCAATTGAGTAACAATTCCCAATAATCCTAATGTGATGAAACCTGGCACAATGGCGGCCAACCACGCTTCTTTACAGCGAATGATCTTGCCAATAGTCCAATCACTTTTATATTCTTGTCGATTTTCTAATGGTTTATAGTCTTTTTCATATTCTTCTTTTGTCACATTATCTGGATACATGCCTGCGTCTTTTGGATCATCACGCAAAGTAATATAGGCAAATATAGCTAATACAATGGCAGCCCATCCAAATACGGATAAACTCGTTTTATACATACCCATGGTCAATAATGTTGTCATCAATGGAGCTAAAATTGCTGTACCAATGTTGGCACCAATCGTACTAATACCATTGACAACACCTCGTTTTTTTGGAAACCAATCCGATTGCATTGGACCTGTACACAAATAGAAACATCCTTGTCCGCAGCTGACCATAATACATTGGGAAATCGCATACATAAGAATGTTGCTAGCACGTAAGAACAAGAAATTAAATGTTAAACCAAAAATGATAAAGAGTGCTGTACACATGAATCGACCACCGAAATGATCTCTTAATTTGGCAATAAAGAACATCATAGCAACACCGACAAATCCAGCAATCGTTCCCATGCTCAAACATAAATTATAATCAAGTCCTGCTCCTTTTGAAATTTCTGGAAGTGCAATATTTAATCCGTCATTGACACCTGCATTTGTAATCAGCATGGCCAAGATACAGAAAATCATTAGATTCCATCCTTTTCCAAGGCGTAAACTCTCTCTGATAGTTAATTTTTTCTCCATATTTTCTCCTTTATCCATGGAATTTTCATAATTATTGAGCTCTTTTTTTACAGTTCCTATCTTACTTTTTAATGTAAGCGCTGTCATTCCAAAAATTTCCACATTGTAAAGGAAAATTGCTATAAATTTGATATAATGTTTAAGATTACTAAATAGAATCATCCAATCCTTATGGGTAGATTCATCTTGGCTTTAAATGGGTGCAGTGTTTCAGAAACTAGAAAACTCCATCATCATGAGGAGATATCCAGTGTATTCTTCAATAGCCTTGAGGACTTGAAGATCCATCCTTTGACTTTTTAAAGTTTTAGGATTTCTTTCAAAATATATCCATAGTATTTTATGATTAGCAGATCAGAGAGAAATTAAAAAAAGTCCCTAGATAAAATCTAGGGACAATCTCTGATGAATGGTGGTCTCAGCCGGAATCGAACCAGCGACACAAGGATTTTCAGTCCTTTGCTCTACCGACTGAGCTATGAGACCACATGGTTGCGGGAGAAGGATTTGAACCAACGACCTCCGGGTTATGAGCCCGACGAGCTACCAGACTGCTCTATCCCGCGATGTGACAAATGGCGGAGAAGCTGGGATTCGAACCCAGGCGCCGCGCGAACGACCTACCGGTTTTCAAGACCGGACCCTTCAACCACTTGGGTACTTCTCCAAGGAGATTCTTTTGTATATTGGTGGACCCTGTAGGACTCGAACCTACGACCCGCCGGTTATGAGCCGGATGCTCTGACCAACTGAGCTAAGGGTCCAATTCAACTCGTTGGTGGCTGAGGTGAGACTCGAACTCACGACCTTCCGGGTATGAACCGGATGCTCTAGCCAACTAAGCTACCCAGCCAAAAGTTTAAAGAAATGGTCGGGACGGCAGGATTTGAACCTGTGACCCCTTGATCCCAAATCAAGTGCACTACCAAGCTGTGCTACGTCCCGATACTTACTAAAAATAAATGGCGCGCCCAGTAGGAGTCGAACCCGCAACCTTTTGATCCGTAGTCAAACGCTCTATCCAATTGAGCTATGGGCGCATATTTGAATTTTTTTCACACTTATCAGTGCCTTAATAATATAACATAGCCTTCTTATGATTGCAAATATTTTTTATAAAAACTTTTCATTTGAAATCTATTCTCATTTATGTTTCAATGAAAATGTAATAGGGAGTAACCGGCAAATATGCACTTATGGCGTCAACCACGAAATTTATTTCCGCTGTAAGTTTAAATGGTGAGACTATTGTATATCTTTTTTGATATGCAATGGTCTCACTTTTTTATTTAGGAGGTATCGCATATGAAAGACTATTACTTAGAAAAAAAATCACAAATTGAAAAAGATTTAGATTCTGGATCACAAGGCTTAACAGCCGATGAAGCTTCGTCTCGTTATCAACAATATGGCCCAAATGCTTTGGAAGAAACGAAGAAACAAACAACCTTTCAGGTCTTTATCTCGCAATTTAAAGATCTCATGGTCATCATTTTGATCGTAGCCACTTTGATTTCTGCTTGTATGGGCGATGTAGAAAGTACCCTTGTCATTTTGGTCGTCCTTATTTTAAATGCCGTGCTTGGTACGATTCAACATATCAAGGCAGAAAAATCACTGGCTTCCCTCCAATCTTTATCTTCTCCAACCGCAAAAGTCTTTCGTGATGGCCAAATGATTGAAATTCCATCGGAACAAGTCGTACCTGGTGATGTCATGACCATTGAAGCTGGCGATATGGTCGTAGCCGATGGCCGTATTTTGGATATTCATTCCCTTCAAGTGAACGAATCCAGCTTGACTGGTGAATCGACCAATGTGGACAAAGCCGATGTCGAATTTGATCATGAAATCCCTCTTGGTGATCGATTGAATATGGTCTATTCTGGATCGTTAGTCACCTATGGTCGAGCAACAATCTTAGTGACTGGCACAGGCATGGAAACGGAAATTGGTAAAATTGCTTCTTTGATGAATGCCACCAAAGAAAAACGAACCCCACTTCAAGTGACTTTGGATGATTTTTCTTCCAAACTGGCCATCGTGATCATGATCATCTGTGCCATCATCTTTGGCATGCAGATCGTACGTGGTCAACCATTGATGGATGCCTTATTATTTGCGGTGGCATTGGCCGTGGCTGCCATTCCGGAAGCACTCAGTTCCATCGTTACCATTGTCCAAGCAATGGGTACCCAACGCATGACCAAAGAAAATGCGATCATCAAAAATCTAGCCGCTGTTGAATCCCTTGGTTCTGTATCCGTTATTTGTTCCGATAAAACCGGTACCCTCACCCAAAATAAGATGACAGTGGAAGATATTTATGTAGGTGATGAAACCTATACATCAAAAACATTAGATCTTCACAATCAACTGCATCGTTATCTATTGTATGATGCCGTATTGAATAACGATTCCTCATTGGTCGATGGCAAAGGAATCGGCGATCCAACCGAATATGCCTTATTGGAAATGTATCGAAAAGTCCCTGGTATTCAAGTTGATGAAGATACGATTTCGTTAACAGAAAATCAATTACGTGATGCCTTAGAACGAATGGAAGAAGTCCCCTTTGATTCGGATCGTAAACTGATGAGTACCCAATATAAGATTCATGGCATTACGACAACATTCACCAAAGGGGCCGTAGATGTTTTATTGGATCGTTGCCAATCCATTCGTTTGGATGATGGCATTCATCCCATGACACCCGCTCGCAAACAAAAAATCCTGGATAAGAATCAAGAATTCTCGGCTTCGGGTTTACGTGTTCTTGCCTTTGCCTACAAAGAAGGCGATGAATCTCTTTCCAAAGATACCGAGTATGGCTTTACGTTCTTGGGTTTGATTTCCGAAATGGATCCACCTCGTCAAGAATCCATCGATGCGGTGACACAAGCCAAAAAAGCCGGCATTCGTACCATCATGATCACAGGGGATCATAAAGTAACGGCAACGGCTATTGCTCGTCGTATTGGTATCTTTGAAGATGGGGATCTAGCCGTAACCGGTTTAGAACTGGATGCCATGAGTGAAGCCGAATTGGATCAAAACATCGAAAAAATTTCGGTATATGCTCGTGTATCGCCAGAAAATAAGATTCGTATCGTAGAAGCTTGGCAGAAAAAAGGACGAATCGTATCGATGACGGGGGATGGTGTTAACGATGCACCTGCCTTAAAGAAAGCCGATATTGGCATAGCCATGGGTATTACGGGTACCGAAGTATCCAAAGATGCTGCCAGCATGATCTTAGCGGATGATAATTTTGCGACCATCATCAAAGCGGTAGCGAATGGCCGTACCATTTATGAAAATATCAAGAATGCGATCCTATATTTATTATCCGGTAATTTATCCGCTATCATTACGGTTGTGTATGCCTCAATCTTCGCTTTACCCGTACCATTTAAAGCCGTTCAATTGCTCTTTATCAATTTAGTAACCGATTCTCTACCCGCTTTAGCCATTGGTATGGAACCTGGTGCAAAAGATATTCTTGATCGAAAACCACGAGATCCCAAAGCTGGATTTATGGATCAACCTTTTATCCAAAAATTCAGTTTACAAGGTGCTTTGATTGCGATCGGTGTGATTTTTGCTTATCAAATGGGTCTACAAACCAACCCGAATGTCGCTTGTACTATGGCTTTTTCCACATTAACACTGGCTCGTTTATTTCATGGCTTCAACTGCCGGAATGAACACAGTATCTTCCGATTGGGCTTCAAACGCAACTGGTACAGTTTGTATGCCTTCTTGTTGGGTGTTTGTTTATTAAGTTTGATTTTGTTTGTACCAAGTTTACACAATCTATTCTCAGTAACGCCATTAACAATGCAGCAAATCGTATCCATTGGCGGCTTGGCCATCTTGCCAACAATCATCATTCAACTGGGTAAGATTATTAGAGAACAAAAATAAAGGGATGATTTGAAACATCCCTTTATTTATTGGAACTACCCAATCTTCCATCCATACGTTCCGATTGCATGGCTTGAAGATCTGCTAGATCAATTTCTTCACTTTCTAATTGTGGCATCACGACCAATACACCTTGACACACCGCTTTTTCATAGGGATACACAATGTATTCCTCCGAATCAAATTGATCAGCGACCGCTTTTTTCGCAATGATTACTGGTTTATCATTCACATTCGTGATAGGAGCCATATATTCACCGCGATAGCCTGAATCAATGACACCAGCTCGTTGAGCCATACCTTTGGTTCCCGTCGATCCTCTTTCTTTTAAGACCATGACATAATCGGCATCAAAAGCACTGGCTACCCCTAATGGAACCAATTTTGTATGTGCCGGTGCAATTTCTAAATACTCTTCTTCAAAGCATGGATATAAATCATATCCTGCATCTTCCAACCGTTTGGTCGGAATGATGGCTTCCTTTTTCACTTTTGCCCAATATAATTTACTCATTTTTTAACCACTTTCCATATTCTTTTACTAACGCATCCAAAGACCAACGGGCATTGGCCGCTGAAGTCGATGGACACTTGATACACTGTATTTGTGGATACGTCTTCTTCATGGTTTGATAACTGACATTGCCATTGCATACAATCGTTTCAATCGATGGATTCGCTTTTAAAAACGCAGGAATATCGTTTGGTTCAATGGCTTTGATGGAAGCATCCGCAGAGCCTTCTCGTTGACAAGAACGACAAGTATCCCATAGTGCAATCGCATGATCGGCTAAGATTTGTTTCTTATCTTCTAGGGTATCGATGGGTTGTTGATAAATCTGTGCCAACACTTTCCAAAACCGATTGGAAGGATGGGCATAATGATAGCCCTTGGCCAAACTTTCGACACTCGCAATCGAACCTAAGATCAATATCCGATCCTGACCATGAACGACTTGTCCCAATCCTTCTATTCTTGACATATACCAATCAGATCATAATCTTTCGCATCAGTCACTTTGACTTGTACAAAACTGCCCAATGGAATATCTTGGTTAGCCGTAAATATCACTTGACCATCCACTTCATCCGGGGCATCCGCTTGGGATCGACCACGATAACGCCCCGTTAGCGCTTCTTGTTCTTCCACCAAGACTTCAACGGTAGAACCAATTTTTGCTTGGTTCTTTTCAAACGAAATTTGTTCCTGTACCTGCATCAATTGAGCGAGTCTTTCATCCATAATTTCTTGTGGAACTTGACCATCCATATCATAGGCTGGCGTATCTTCTTCTTGAGAATAGGTAAATGCACCCATGCGATCCCATTGGATTTCTTTCACAAAATCCATCATCTCATCAAAATCTTCTTGGGTCTCCCCTGGGAAACCAACGATCAATGTTGTTCGTAATGTCGCATTTGGAAACATCTTACGAATCTTATCCGTAATGGCCTTGACTTCTTCATGAGAAGATCGACGATTCATTCGCTTCAACATACGGGTGGATGCATGTTGGGTTGGAATATCAAAATAAGGAACCACTTTTTTACTTTCCTTCATCGCATCCAAAACATCATCCACAATTTCATCTGGATACATATATAAAATACGAATCCAGTGGAATCCCGGAATTTGATTGATGGCACGAATCAAATCACCCAGTTTGTATTCCCCATAATTATCCAAACCATATTTTGTGGTATCTTGCGCAATTAAGGTCAATTCTTTGACGCCAATGGAAGCTAAGAACGTAGCTTCTTTCACAATGTCTTCGATCGTTCGTGATTTTTGTTCCCCACGAATCAATGGAATCGCACAATATGCACAATGATTGGAACAACCATCACTGATCTTGATGTAAGCTTGCCAAGGATTGCCTGTCAATACGCGCTCACTCTTTGAAATTAGGGATTGATCGCCTTCCCCTAATAATGGACGTAGACGATCGGCTAATTTATCATAGTCACGAATGGGAATGATGGCATCGACTTCAGGAATTTCTTGTTCTAAGGCTTCTTGATATCGTTGAGCTAGACACCCACATACGATCAATTTTTTTAATCCCTTTTCTTTATATTTTGCCATCTCAAAAATCGTTTGGATGGATTCTTCTTTGGCAGAGGCAATAAAGCCACACGTATTGACGACAATGGCTTCGGCCTGTCTTGGATCAGGTACGATTTCATGGCCTTCACTTTTCAACATGGCCATCATATTTTCGGAATCAATCAGATTTTTGGCACATCCCAATGATACAAATCCAATTTTCATTTATTTGTCATCCTTTCTACGATAGATCATGCGTCCTTCGAGGGCAAATACACGCGGACCAAATTTACCTGGTTCCGTTGTTTCTTGACTGGCACGCATCATAAACAAGCGTGCATCCAAATCATCAATGATCGATAACACTTCCGCTTCCGGAATCATTGGACTAACAGGTGATCCAAATTCTTGTTTCCCATGATGCGATAAAATCATATGTTTCAACAATAATATCGATTCTTCGTTTTCTTTTCCGAATTCATGAGCCACTTCATCAATGCAACAATTCATGATGCTGATATGTCCCAATAAGTTTCCTTGGGCTGTATATTCCGGTAAGACGGGATCGGAAAATTCAACGATCTTGCCTACATCGTGAAGGAGTGTACCACTAATCAATAAATCACGATCTAAATATGGATATTGTTTCGCAATATGATCGGCTAAGCGCGCCATGCTTAAAGAATGGTACGCTAATCCACCTACAAAATTATGATGATTCCGAGTTGCCGCTGGATAGGTATAGTAATCCTTTTGGTAGCGAGAAATAATCGTTTCTGTGACAAGTTTTAATGTTTCGTCTTTCATAGAAACAATGTATTGATGAACTTCTCGTTGCATTTCATTGGCTTTCATTGGGGCTTGGCGAACATAGTCAGTAATATTTTCTTCGGGGTGTTCAATTAATCTTTGCACTCGAAATTGTAAGGCATTTCGATATAAGATCACATCGCCCATGGCTTCTACGACCATGCCGACTTTATATTGGTTGGCTTGTTCTTCGGTCAGATTCCAAAATTTGGCATCTATGACCCCACTCGCATCTTCTAAAATCATATTTAAATAAGGGGTTCCCTTATTGGTTTTACTTTGATCACATTTGGAAATCATACACATGATCTTGTATTTTCCTGCATCTTTTATATCTTTAATCATTTATTTCCTCCAAGGCATTTTCAATTTGCGAAGATGTAAATCCTCTTCGCATACAATATAAACGCACTTTCTGTAATTTTTCATTGTCATCTAATGGTTTATTGCCATATAGGCGTTGTGCTTTGGCAACCGCTTGTTTTAAGGCTTCGTTTTCATCCGTATCAATTTCAATCGACTCTCCAACGCGATGCGCAATATCAACCGAATATCCTTTCTTGATCAATTTATTGATCAGGCTTTGCCGCATCATGCGTTCCGATTGGGCTTTGATACCTTTTAATAAGCGCTTGGCCATTTCGGTGGCATTGATTTCTTCATCGGTATCGGATAGTTGGTCCAAAGCTTGTTCCAATAATTCGCCATGAATACCGGCTTTTTCCAATTTCTTTCGGATCATAAGCTTATTTTGGCCATAACTATGCCAAACCAAAGCTTTTTCCATCGCATATTGATGATCATTGATCAAGCGAGCATCTTCAAAGTTTCGAACGATCGAACGACTGGTTTGGGCATCTAAGTTCAAGCGTCTTTGACAATACTGTAAAATTTCATAGCTGGAATAATCTGCTTTGGATAGATGTCGTTGGACTTTTATGACTGCTTCATAATAGCCTTGCATATTGACATAATTTTCTACTGTATAAGCGTCTAAAATCGTATTGACTGAAATTTTCAAGTCAAAGAAATCATCATCTGGAATTTTAATCTTAATGCTTTCTTCATCGTGTTTGCGTTTTACGGTGAGTTGGACAAAGTCACTCTGTAAGAAATCAATTTTGATGACTTGATAGGCCATATGATAGTCATCCATCGCTTGTTGGTAAACGGCTAAGACTTTTTGGGCAAATAATTCGGTATCATAGTCTTTGGTCTTAGCTTCACAGAGTGGTGTCATTGCTTTGCGTCTTTCTTCCGATTGACTAAAGAAAACTTCCCATTTCTGAGCTAATTCGTTGGCATCGTCAAAATAATAGCCAGTAACGCCTTCATCAATGAGACCGTCCAATACTTCATCCCGACGGCCAAATACAGGCAGTCCCGTGGCCAAGGCTTCTAGATACGTCATTCCTTGGGTTTCGGATAAAGAAGCGGATACAAAACAATCAAAGGCTGCATAATAATAGGGGATTTTTTCTTTGGCAATCTTGCCGGTAAAGTGAACGCGATTCGAAACGCCATATTGATCGGCTAATTCATGATAATATTTTTCATCGGTTCCTGCTCCCACGATCACCAATTCCAACAAGGGATCTTTGGAGATGGATAAAGCTTCGATTGGCATTTCAATACATTTTTCTTTGGCAATACGACCAACAAAAACAACCGCATGGTGATCTTCGGGAATATGTACAGATTTTCGTACGGCTTTCACTTTTTCTGGGTCTAGGTTGGAAATCTTATATTCACTGAGATCAATGCCTGTAGGGACAATATAGATTGGTGTCGTTACCCCATAGGAAAGTAAGGCTTTCTTCGTTTTATTGCTGGGGGCTATGACGGCCATTGGGCCATTGCCGGCTACTTTGGATAAAAAGCGAACGATTCGCTTAGTGGTATGATCGACGGATTCAATTTCTCTAGGATTGACATAGTGCACATAATCTTCATACAAGGTATGGTATGTATAGACGAGGGGAATATTATATTTTTTTGCCATTTGGCGTGCAAAAAGACCAATACCAATTTCGGTATGTACATGAATGATATCCAGATTCATTTTGCGGATATAGTTTTCACCCATGACTTGAATGGGACTGGAAATTTTATAGCCATACATCTTTTTCCATTCGATGCCTGGCAAATGGAGAATATGATTTTCTTCATCGTATTCTATATTCATTCCTTTATGGTTTGAAATCACAAAAACGGTGTGTCCTAGTTTTTCTAAGGCGGCTTTTAACGTCGCTACACTAGAGACAACACCATTGATATCGGGTAAATAAGCATCGGAAAATAGACCTATTCGCATTAGGATACCTCCTTTTTCGCTTGTCGATCATAATAGCTGCGCATAATGATAAAAATAAAGGCACCAATGAAAACGACAACATGATAGGTAGAGAATCGCCATAAGATCATAACGGCTCCGGTTAGGGATCCCATTAATCCTCGGAATAATAAGGTAAAGACGACTTCGGTCCCTCCACTAGCGCCGGGAATGGGAATAAAACTATTGGCGATGATCACAAAACTGGAGAGCGCAATCACATCTAATAATTTACTCATCGGGATTTGAATATGCAAGGCCAACGCAATCACAAATGGCAAGGAATATAAAAGGGTCAAACGAACCAAATTGATGAATGTACAAAGGATGATGCGTCGTTTATCTTGGGACAGAGCTTTGGCTTCTTTGGTGAATTGGGTCACTTGAATGGTCCAAGAATCAACGATGTGATCTGGATCTTTGATAAATTTAAACCGTCCCATGAATTTCGCTAATTTTCCGGTCAGCCGAATATAAACTTTCGGAAATAGCGCAATCGTATAAAGCACAATGATAACGGCTAGATTAATCAAATACCCTAAAAAAATGATGCGAAACCAGCCACTTTGACTTCGATAATAGGCATATCGTAAGATAAAGAGAATGGTCACATAAATCATCATCGTGGTTTGATAGATAATAAAATCCGCCCATAGAATACTGGCAGAATCACTGACTTTGATGCCTTGTTTCTTCATGATATAGACTTGGCCAAATTGTCCACCGGTACTACTTGGCGTAATTCCCGCAAAAAAAGCCCCAACAAATGCGACCGCAATGCCATCTTTAATTGAATATTTCGGAATATATTTTCTGCCTAATACCACATAGACAAATCCCCACACGATTGTAAAGAGGGCACCCCAAAAAAGCACGACCAATAGAGATAGGATATTCATGGATAGAATGGCATGAACGATGGTATTAAAATTATCTTTCAGGGCAAAGTATAGGGCAATCACTGTAATAGCTAAAACCAAAACAATGTTCCATACATATTTTTGATTTTTCATAGTCGCTCCTATTTATGATGTTTTTCTGCATATGCATCGAGATAAAATTTACGCCACATATCTAATACATGTTCTTTTGAATAGTAGTCACTGATGGCTTGCGAATCCGCTTGTGCACTTCGATAAATAGCGGGTTCATCATGTAAATTACGCAGTAATTGAGCAAATGTGTCATTATCATTGCCACGTAAATAATGGTCAAATAAGATGTCTTTGTATAAATCCAAATCACGCAAGACTAATGGAATGTTTAAATTCACGGCTTCTAAAATGGTCATTGGGAATAATTCATTATAACTTGGCATGAAAAGAACATCGGCCATATTATAGAGATCCACCATTTCTTCTCGAGGGACAATGCCTAAGAAATGTACATTTTTTGGTGGATTTTCTTGTACTTTCTTCAATTCTTCATAGCCATCGGTAATTTTTCCAAATGAAAAACCGCCTGCCCAAACAAATTGAAACTCTGGACACTTTTTTGCCACATCGACAAAGTCTAAAACACCTTTACGGGTTTGTACTTGTCCGGCATCAAACACAATAAAATCATTGGGACCAAAGCCATATTTTTTTCGAATCGAATTTCTTTGTTCTTCTGATTTTGAATAAAATTGTTCTTTGGATACAAAGTTTGGAATGTAGTAAATCTTTTTACGATCAATGCCATAAGCGACCAAATCATCAATAAAGCTTGGATTGACAACGACTAGTCGATCGGCACTTTTATAGAATTGGACCACGTATTTACTAAATACCTTAAACGCAACCCCAGGTAATTGGAGACTACCTTCCAATGTATCAGGTAAAAAATGACAATAGGCAATATTGACACAACGATGATCGTGCATCTTCACAAAGAATTGCGGATCAACTGTATGGAAATGTTGAATATCACTTCGATGTTTCCAATCGTTGATTCGGACATCAAAAAGGTCGGATGCGCCTTCTTTTACTAAGCGAACTTGTTCTTTATAGGCACTGCCTACACCTTGTCCAGCCACTTTATCGGCACTGGAATACATCGTAATGGATAATTTTTTCATATATGCACCTTCTAGGCACTATTATATCAATACCTTATTCGTATAGTCAAAAAAAGACATAGCTCGTGCTATGTCATCACTATTTCTCTTCTTTTCCTTGATACAAATCAATTTTTGCGAGCAAGCCCCGTCGTCCATTTCGATACGAAATAAACGATAAGATCATCAATACCACAAAAACAATGGTACCAATCAAGCCAATCCATCGAAAGACGACTTTTAGACCAGGACTGATATTTGGTAGGAATGCATCATTTGTGATGTAAGCACCCCAGATATATAAAATGACGAATATAACTAATAAGATCGTTTCCCATCGAATAATTCTACGAACACGTTTTAACATGGCATTTTCTTGATCAATGATCGTTGCCAATTGTTCTCTTTCTTTATGTGATAACTTACTCATTTGATCACTCCTTTACTTAAGAAAAAAAGCAGAGGCTAAAGCCTCCGCTTTGCATATCGTTAAAGATTAACCTAATACGCCGATAACAGATCCAACGAATCCGATGACAACGAACAACAATAATACTTTAACTGCAGACATACCTTTCTTAGCTTGTAAGAACCATGCTAATAATACGAATGCGCAAGTCAATAGTTTAGGGAACGCACCATCCAAACGAGAGATCAATGTTACATCAGCACCAGTAGAGTCTTTTGCGATGACTAATGGAGATGATACAGTTACCCAAGAAGCAGCCATAGCACCTACGATTACTTGACCTAAAACCAATATAGATTCACGGAAAGCAGTCGCTTTATCACCAACTAATACATCGACAGCAGAACCACCAAGTTCATAACCTTTCTTGAAGATGAATTTTTCAAACAAGATTTCAGTTACATTCCAAACAACGATATAGAATAGAGGACCAATTGGAGATCCACCTTCAGCTAATCCTAATGCGATACCAAGTAAGATAGGGATATATGTACCAACGATCAAAGAATCACCGATACCGGCAAGAGGTCCCATCAAACCTGCACGAATAGAGTTAATAAATTCATCATCGATTTCTTCAGCACCGTTTGCACGAGCTTCTTCCAAACCACAAGTAATACCAACAACGATACCACCGATTTGTGGTTCGGTATTGAAGAATGGAGTATAAGCTTGCATAGCCTTTACTTGATCATCATGATTTGGGTAAAGTTCTTTAATTGGAGCAAGCATAGCCCACATGTAACCAAATGTCTGCATGTGTTCTTGAGAGAAACATGTTAAGTTTCCATACCACCAACGCCAGAATGTAGTATTTAACGTCTTTTCAGAGAGTTTTTTCTTTTCAGCCATGATTAAATATCCTCCTCATCGTCGTCATCCATACCACCAGCACCAGCGCCAGCATTTAACAATTCAATCTTATTCATAGCCATCTTGTAATCGATCAATGCGAATACACCACCGATTGCAGTTGCTGCCAACAATGTTAATCCCATAGAAGCTGCCATTGCGAATCCGAACATGAAGTAGATCAAGTCAGAGTTCTTAGTGATTACAGACTTCAACAAGATAGAGATACCTACAGCTGGTAAAATAGCACCGACTGTTAAGATAGCTTTTACATACCATACAGAAGTATTTAAGTTGTTGAATACTTCTTCTACGGCTCCTGAACCATAGTAGCAAAGTAATGTAACAGGGATAAATGAAATAACGATGTTAGTGATCCAAGGCAGTACGGCATCAACTTTACCAACGCATTCAATGTTTCCTTTTTCAATTTGAGCCCAGCCCCAGTGTTGCCAGATCAAGTTCATCATTGCTGTTAAATAGAACAATGTGATACCGATAACACCAGTCATGGCAGAGATTGAAGATGCCAAACCTTGTGCATCTTTTCCACCAAAATCCATACCTGCAGCACGTGCACCTACATATGCCAATGGAATACCAATATAAGAAACGGCACGCAAGTCAGATGCAACGGTTCCACCTGGAGTAACCAACGCAATCCACATAACTTGCATAGGCATTGCGATCAAGATACATCCACGAAGATCTCCGAAGACGATACCCAATAGCAAACCAGCAACTAGCGGACGGTTTAACGTATAGTTACCGATTGTAGTACCGGCCATGGCAGGTGTAGAAGCAGCTAACATACTTAAAATACCAATAATAATAGCTTGAAATAAAGTCATAACTCTTCTCTCCTTTAAACCTTATTTTTATTTATCTAAATGCTTACTAGAAGCTGCCTTCTTCTAGTAACCAAATTTAGATCTGAATTTGTCCCAAGTACCAATAGAAGATTCTTTAACCAATGCAAATTCAACTTCATAACCAGCTTGTGTGATGGCTTCCAATGCATCGGCTTCTTCTTGTGTGATACTTTGGTTGTTACCAAGCTTTGTAGCACCTGGACGATCATTACATGGTCCAATGATGATACGTTTTACATTACTTGGTACGAATTTGTTGTCGACTAAGATCTTTTTCATATCGATAGGGTTCTTAGTGATCAAGAAGTATTGTTTTTTAGACTTCAATACTTTTTCTTGGACATCCAAGAAATGTTGCATTGTCCAAACAAAGACTTTCTTATCAGTACTTGCTTGGAAAGATTTTTTCAAAACAGGCGTAGTAGCAGCTTTGTCATTAACTGCAATAATACCGTCACAAGGATATTCTTTTGACCATCTTGTAACTACTTGACCGTGGATAATACGGTCATCCACACGTACGAAACTAATCATTATATTATTCCTCCTTTAGTTTCTATCCCGACATTCGAATATTATAATGAATGTCTAAAGCTTTTTTAAATATCGTCGTCTGCGTCTTCGTCGTCTTCAACTGTGAAGCGAGTCAATCCAGAACGACCTTCACTCAACAATGTTTCTGCCAAAGCATCGAAATCATCAAAGTTGTCTTTCATCAAAACAGCTGTGATAGCCATTGGCATATTCATTCCGGCCAATACCAATGTATTTCCTAGCAAGCCACGTTCAGAAAGTACATTCAATGCGTTCGTGAATGGAGATCCACTCAAGATATCCGCTAATAAGATAATTTGATCATCATCCTTGATATCCTTTGTTAGAGTCTTGAAGTTTTCTGCAAACTCATCAGCACTCATTCCGTCTTTCAAACTTGTTGAAAGTACATCATCACGATCACCAGTCATCATTTTGACAGCTGAATGTAAACCAGGTGCAAATTCACCATGACTTACCATAATTACATATTTCATTGTTTCGTCCTCCGTCTTTTTACTTCTTCATGTTAGCACAGTTTGTAAGCTCTTTCAATCTTTTGTTCACATAATTTACCATAATTTTATATACCAATTATATATACCATGTATGCAGACAAAAATATTAAGAAACTTCGATAATTTCGGGTATTTCTTTCACGATTTCTTTATCACTTTCCGAAGCGTGATTGGTCACTAATGTATCTATATCTCGAAAATTACAGAACGCAAAAGAAGCTTTCTTTTTAAATTTCGAACTGTCCATTGCTACGATCGATTTTTTTGACTGAGCAATGACATGTTTTTTAATATTAATTTCATTGTAAGAAAGAATGGTGAAACCATGTGCATTCGCAATGCCATCACTACCAAGTAAAGCTACATCGAAAGTGATTTCATCAACGGCTTCAACAACGCGATGGCCATGGGTTCGTAAACCAATATTGGTAACAGGTCCACCCAAAAAGATCGTATTGATGTCCATCAACGCAGTTTGATAGGCTACAGGAATACTATTGGTCACAACAGTGATGCCATGTTTGGTTGCTAAAACAGGTACCCCAAGCAAAACGGTTGAACCAGAATCTAAAAAGATCACTTGATTATCTTCGACCAAATGCATAGCTCGAATACCAACGGCTTTTCGATCGGTTTCATTTTCTTTTTCTCGCCATTGAAGAGGCGATTCTTCCAATTCGGAAAGACTGTGCGCATATCCATGTTCACGAACAACTCGTCGTTGTTTTTCCAAATCCACTAAATCCGTACGTAACGTTTCCGTGGTCACATGAAGTTGATCCGCTAGATCCTTGATGCGCATGCGACCATTATCAACTAATAACTGATAAATCTGATTCTGCCGCACTTCTTTTTTCTTTGCCATTTCTGTCTCTCCCTTTGCAAAGCAAAATTATTATATCATTTTTTCTTATTATGCCAAATTTTTTCGAAAATTTATTCCACTTCAATGATTTCTGGAATATCTTTTATCCATTCACGTTCTTTTTCCGTCAGTGTATTGGTAACTAAAATATCCACATTCTGCATATCACAAAATGTATACGCGCCCTTTTATAAAGCTTCGAACAATCCATGACCACGACTGATTTCTTAAATCGCGTCATGACACGCTTCTTAATTTCTATTTCATCATAGGAATAAATAGTAAATCCATTCGGAATGTCCATACCATCGGTACTCAAGAAAACAAAATCAAAATCCATGGTGTCAATGATTTCAGTTACTCGATGACCATTGATACGCAAACTTTCATTTTTAACCGGTCCTTCGCATAATATCGTTTGGATATCCATCAAAGCCGTTTCATACGCAACAGGAATACTATCTGTCACAACCGTAATGTCTTGTTTCATGGCCAATACGGGTACACCAAAAAGCAACTGAATCAATAAAAAACGTTTGATGATCTTGTACCATCTGCATAGCTCGTATTCCCACTTTTTTTGCGATCAGCTTCATTATCTTTTTCACGCAATTTCAATGGCAATTCCTTCAAATTGGTCAGACTCTGTACATACCCATGATTTCGTATGATCCGCTTTTGTTTCTCCATTTCAACCAAATCCATTTGCAATGTTTCATTGCTCAAATGAAATTGTTCCGCAATATCTCGCGTACGCATGGTCCCTCTCTCAACCAATCATTGATAAATCTGATTTTGGCGTATTTCTTTTTTCTTCATAACTTTTACCAAGAAATGTTCATATTTTTTTATTATACCAACTTTTTCTTATTGTTTTTGGAAATTCAGAAATATCATCATTGTATTTCACGAACAGAACATAATAATGAAGATAGGACAACCAATCTGGACTATCACACGTACTGAAAATATCCACCCAGATTTGGTAGTCCTTTTTATTTTTTGGATTTCAAAGAATTTATTTGCATTTTCTTTTTTTAATTCACAATATTTATTTCTGTATTTACCTATATCTCCCATTATCTAATTGTTTATACATGTATTCATCGTCATAATAAAAGCACAAGGGGAAAAAACATTTCAGCAATCATTCATTTAGAACCAAAAGAATTGGTGGAAACAATGTATCAAGTACAAAGAAAAATTCGTGTGCATGCCTATGTCTTGGATTGCCATATTGCCACCATGATCTATATGTTTGATGATAAAAATGGCAATACCTATTATTTGGATCGACCATTTACGGCATGTCCATAAGTCATCAAAAAAATGGGTAAACAATGCATTCATGCCGATATGTATCGAAAAGTTGCTTTATTTCATTAACATTTCCACAATTTGATCCAAAAAAGCCAATTCATTGTAAATGTAAAGATTCCTGTTATTATATAAGTGCAAAGAGAAATAGATGCATACGAAGAAGAGAAATCTTCGTTTACATCCATTTGTTCACACACAGTACAAAAAATAGAATTGCATTTGAAAAGGGAAAATGGTAGGAAGAAAAATTCTGAAAAAAGCTGTTTCAAATGAGAAAATGTATTCAATAAGAAGATACATGAGAAGAGATGTCCAGAGGGAAAGAAATCTTCAAAAGAGGTATCTTTGGAGAGTATGATTGTACAAAAAGAATCATTTAAAAGGTGATAGCGGTAGGAAGGAAAAGATTCTGAAAAAGTCGTTTTAAATGAGAATTGATGGAACTATTAACGAAGAGGATGAATGAGAAGAGAAGAACATAATAATAGAAATCTTCAATAAGGGTCATCTTTGGAAAAGTAGGAAAATCAAGTGTGGGAGTTAGAAAACATCTAGTGAGATGAAAATGGTACGTAAAAACAAATAAAAAAATAAAATAGATGTACGGTAAACAAACAACTCAAGAACAAATGGCATATTAAAAGAGCTAACGAAAAAGGTTAGCTCTTTTTTAATGAAATACGAATTTGATCAAAATAAAGACAAGTACACCCACAACCAATGGCACGATGAAAATCATTTGATAATCTCGAACCACTTCTTTTGATAATTCATTCCAACGTGCTTCATTGAACCAATATTCTTTTTGATCTTCACTCTGCATGATGACCCCTTGATCAATTAAATTAGCCATCGTATACGAAATCGTTGAAGTAGATAATGGCAAATCCTTAAATGCATCGATCTTTACTGCACGCTTCTGGCTATAGGCCTTATGCTTACGAAATACATTGATCACCGCTTCACTTGCCGTACGCCCACTATTCCGCTTCTTCATTTTTTCATCATGATCCATAATTTTTTGCATCGTTGGCGTAACTTGAGGTGTTTCTTGTTTTTTGGAATCCTTAGCCATACTTATCTCTTTCCTTTTTTCTTAGACGCTTTCTTTTCAGCTTTCCAAGCTTCTGCATGCTCTTTTACAGCCACAGCCATATTATTTGGTAAAACAATTCCTTCTTGTCCAATTTGGATCTTCACCGTTGGCACCGTCCCTTTTTGACGCTCATATGAAGTAATCATACGGAAACGATAAAACTTTTCCAAATAGAAGAAACCATCTTCCGCAAACCATAATTTCTTACGCACCGTCATTTCTACGCCTTGTCCAAAGAACATCAAGGCCAATGCGATATAAGCTACACGATAATAGAAGATCTGGCTCATATCTACTTTCAATACGGAACCAGTGATAAACAAAAATACCAGGCAGATAATTCCAAACGCAAATGTCAACAACATCGAATTTCTGGATCCATCCAATAATTCTGCATGCGGATGTTGACTTTTAAACAACTCAAGCGCTTTACGATTTGCTTGAATTAATTTTATCGTTTTATATGTCGACCAACCAATAAAACCAAATATGATAATTGCGATGACCCACTTCAACATAGAGTCATTAAACATTGAAAAATTCATACCTATTCACTCCCATTGCATCAATTATATAAAAAAGAAGGCCTTTGAATCAACCCATAAAAAAATGAAGATACCCCAAGTAACACTACTCAGGGTATCTTCATGAAAGTTTTAAGAAAGGGAATACGGCTTTCCCTTACCTATATTATATATCGGTGTATCTGTGGTGCTTTTGTGTGACTTCGGCCCACATAGACATATTATATGAAGGGATCATACAAATTTCGATATGTTGAAAAAAAGAATTATTCTTATTGACAATATAACTATATAGTGATATTATATAAACGTAGAAAGGAGATAGGTTAATGGATGATAAAATAAAAAGACTTCTCAAAACACTAGCACTGCTTGAAGAAGTCGTCATCCGATTGATATCCCTGATTGGCTGGATATTAATCCTGATTAAAGTGATTGAGGGTTAACCCCCTCTTTCACCTTAATTATATTAAAATCCATTGACGAATTCAAATGAAAAAAGATATTACAAGGCTTGTCATCAACATTCTATTCTTAACTGGGCTTATATTCTTTCTGATTCTTGCGATTAAATCGTTCTTTTAGAGGGGTGATACAATGGCTACAAAAGCACAAATAAAAGCAAGCAACAAATACGATAAAGAGAATACGAAATCTGTATTATTGAAACTGAACAAGAAAACAGATGCAGATATCATCGAAATGCTTGATGCTGTACCATCAAAGATGGGGTATATCAAAGACTTGATCAGGCAGGATATCGAAGTGCAAAAAAAGACTGGCAAATAGCCAGCCTTTTGTTTATAATGAGTTTAGAACAGAGATTCAACGATCTCTAAAACTTCATCAAGAGTGCTTGCCGGGCATTCTTCTTTTTTTATGGGGTTTCTTTTCCCAATGTCTACCGTTCTAACATGTTCGCATAAGACAGCCCCTGTAGTAGAAAGGCCGCTTGGCAGCAAAATATGAGACGGAAAGTCTTTAGTATTGTTTGTGATTGGGCAAACAATATACAGCCCCATGATACGATTGTAATCATTATTAGATACAATCAATGCCGGGCGTATATGTATGCCAAAAAGTATGCCAAAAATAGGCCACAAAAAAAGACAGTAGTACATGGAGCACTACCATCTCGAAAAGCAAATTGCTTTTTGTTCTTCTACTATACTATACCACAAAAAAAGAAGATAACCCAAGGCATATAGGATTACTCCCAACGTTTATCCATCGTAAGTTATCTTCTTTTTTTAGTCCCATCGAATGTGACCATTTCACATAGCTATTATACCACAAAAAAATCGGGATGACCGCTAAGGCCATCCCTTTTTTTACTCGATAGAAAATAGTTGATTGATTCAACAATGCGGTTTTTAGAAACCGTCAAAAACACTTCTCGAAAACTAGGCCATAATGGTATCAATTTCACCGGTCGTGATTGCTGTCAGATCTGAGGTCTTGACGTATCCGGACAGATCTACATCTGTGTTACCAATCTTCTCAAATTTTTTCGCGCTCGCGATCCATGCGTACTCATCATAGCTATCTTGAGCGTCCGAGTGTGAGTGCGCGATCAGGTAGATCACGCCGTTCTGGCCTGTACTAGGTAGTGAGGTCACGATAGAAAAGCTGATGCTCGTGAACCCTGACAGCGCACTACTGATAGCCTGTGATACTTGTGATTCCGTGCGGTATCCATATGCCTCGATCTGTGACTTGACGGATGCCGTAGTCGGCGCACTGTCAAGCTTTGCTTTGTCGCTTGACGACATCAAGCCGTTACTGCTTGATGACGCCAAGTTGTATGTGGTATTGGTATCAGGCGGTACGGCCCAGGTGCCATCTGATCGCAAATATCTATTCGCGGTACCTGCGGCAGGTGCTGGTGTAAGTCCCGATGTACCGGCCGTGCTTGAGGTGGCCCCGGTCATCGGGTCATAAGTGGTGTTGTTATCTGCGCCCCATGCGGCGGTACCGTCGGCACTCCATCGAAGGATCTGTCCACTGGATCCGCCGCTTGGGATATGCTTGCTGCCGCTAGCGGTAGGATGGGTGTAATTATTTGCACCGCTTGCGATACCTGCAAGCTTGGACTTCTCGGCGCTCGTGTAGTCGTTGGTGGATAGGCCTTTGCCCTCCTCCTGTGCCACAAAGTAGCTTTTTAGACGGCCCCACAAATACGTAAGGCCCGTTGTGTCTAGATATTTTCCCATATATTATTTACTCCTCCTTCTCAAAAATCATTACCGTAGTTTCTCCGGTTAACACCGATTGCTTCCATTTTTCCAGGGCCGATACTCTGGACGTTAGGCTCGTGATTGACGTTTTTAGCTTGTTATAGAAATATTTTAATGCGTTAAAGTCTAACACTTTCATTTTTTAACCTCCATAGATCATCTTATCGATATCGGTCTCAAGGATCGCATCCATGGCCTCTTGCAGTGACAGATCAGACGATTTCTTGTCGCCTTCCAGCGTGATGTGGTTGATCCTTGGACGATTTTTGAGCCTATCATAGTCGGATGTGGATACTGGTACGGCATCCGATGCATCCATGGCCACATCATCACTATCCGTAGCAGTCATATCGATACAAGTTACATCGTCACTATCCGCGACAGTCATATCGACATGTATTACATCATCGATCATAAGACCTCCTCATCCAGTGACGTATCCACACGGATGCTCTTGATTCCTGTGGCATAGACCGCATCAGAGGCCTTGATGCGCACCTGGATATCGGCGGTGCCTTGATAAAAAGCAAAGGTTTCTTCTTGGCTTAGCTTGACACTGATGGTCTTGTCCAGGATTGTGACATCACCGGCCTCTTTGATAAGCTTTACATGCCCCCCCTGGCGAATGATCACGCGGATCAGTTCGCAGTCGGCGAGATCGATATCGGTCGACAGGGTACAAGTAATGGTTGGTGTGGTCCCTCGTCTCATAGGCCTCACCCCTTTCTATAAAAGTTCTGCAAGTTCGTACGTCTTTTCGAAAATTGATGGCTTGCATGGATAGTACTCGCCATCCACGCCCTTGATGATGTAATCGCCATAGGTTGCGTACATGCACCCTTCTAAGGTCTGCACATACGCGCCTTCCAGGTATCCATCGCGCCATGATAGCGTGATGTGCCCTTGTGCGAAGTCAAGTATCTTGTCGCGGTTACTGAAATTGAGCTGCATCGCCTCGATCACGATGGGCTTCTTCCGGTAGTGGAGCGCCAAATCAATCACCCGACTTTCCGAAAATGCTCAATAGCTTCTTCAAAAGATTGATCAATGTGCTTATAAGTACATTTAATTTTTTGATATCCGATTCATTACTTTCATCTTTTTGTACGTTTTCTGTCTCATTTTGTGGTTTTTCCGCAATTTTAGACTTGTAATGATCGAAATCAACGTACATCGCATTTTTATCCAATCCGATGCCAGAGTGCTTATCTACGGATGTGTACTGATGGATCGTGCCCATACTTGACGTATCGCTGTTGTAGTTTCCATCATTTGAATCCCACTGAGCAACCCATTTATCATACTGATTGAGCGTGCTGCTATTAAGCCAGTTTTTGAAGACCCAGGATGACGAGTAGATACCAGTGTAGAAGCCGGCGCTTTGGACGCACTTGCAGAAGATCTCACACGTACGTAAGGCTCTTTCTTTTGTCCATGCGTTTCTTTTTTCCTTATACTTATCCTCGTCTTCCATATCGATCCACACGCCAAGTTCTGGTTTGTACTTTTGGGCCATCTCGATCGTATATCTGGCTTCCGCTTCTGCCTGATCGTCATCGATGGCATAGTCATAGCAGTACAGGCCATAAGGGATTCCTGCCTTCTCACATGCCTTGACCCAGTATTCAATCTTCTCATCTTCAATTTCGCCATAATTGCTTCTTAAGATCGCGAAGTCGTACGCGCTTAGGTCGATGCCGTCGGCATTGTGTTCCGAAAGGTCAACGCCCCAGTGCTTAACATTGGATTCGTCAATTTCCGATTTTGAGGTTGGTGTCTGAGGGTCCTTGGTGTCTGTGCTAGGTCCGCCAAAGGTAGCCCATGTATCAACTCCGTACTTTTCAGAACCTGATACGGCCACAAAGTAGCGATACTTGTTGCCATTAGGCTCTGTCTCGACCCATGAGATGTATCTATGGCCGTTTCCAACCCACTTGTTGGTGTAACTTAATTTTTTGCCAACCGGTAAGGTCTCTGCGACGATGCCAGTTGGCGAATCACGGCGCTTGTTAACAGCCTTGGTAAGTGTGGCCACACCAACCTCATTGATGAGCTGAGACTCGTTATAACTGGATCCGTCTTGCTTCGGTGCGTATACGAAGTAGCGATACTTGTTGCCATTAGGCTCTGTCTCGACCCAACTGATGTATCTGGAACCGCCATAAGTAGTCACGTTGGTGTAGCTTAGTTTCTTCCCGACTGGCAAGGTCTCCGCAATGATGCCAGTTGGCGAGTCACGCCGTTTATTGGTCGGTACTGCAAGAGTATAGGTGCCGACCTCGTTGGTTAGCTTGATATCCTGGGCCGTCAGTGACTTATGGACCAGATACCCGGATAGCTTGAGGTTGCCATACCCATTAGGATAGTATGATCCAGGCGCTGAGCTCATCGAGTTGAGGCGGAAATTGAACTCCCGATAACTTGATTCAGAGAAGGTCACACGTCCACCGGAGATGCCCTCTACCACAGCAACGTGGCCATAGTAGTATGGTGCGACGCCACCTTGAAAGATCATGAGCGCGCCGAGCACTGGCGTACTGGATTGAACAAATTCTGGTGCATGAGTCGCCCATAGTTGTCCCGCGCCAACTACTTTTGTACTGCCATCAAGCGATTGCCGACTTCCCACAATCTCGGAAATACGTGCTGTTGCGTATGTGAAGCAGTTCGGCATGGATACACCAGTACGAGCGACCGCATAGCTCATCCACTGTGTACTTCCGAAATTTCCATATGATGTTCTAGGTGTGAATGTCATATGCTAACCTTCTTTCTCCTCTAATTTGGTGATTCGACCACATGCACTGTCTAGATCTTCTTCGATCTTCTCTAGGCGGAAGTCATGCTCGATTTGTTTTTTGGTCATTTTTTCGATATCGGACTTCATAGACTTGAGATCAAGTCTTGTTTCGCTCGAATCCCGACAGAGCGCATCTAATTTCAGATTTGCTTTGACAACCCCTTCGGCATCCGACTTTGAGTTGCTTCTAATCATGACCACGACGTTTATGATCAGAACGACAAAGGCGGCCAATGAAAATAAGAACTCGAAGGTCATACCGTCCTTAGGCGTTATCATCAGACACCTCAGGCAAACCGCCTAAACTAGTTAGTAGCGATACCAATCCGGCCAAAAGGCTTGCTGATAGCACCACTTTCCAGTCCACGGCCTCGATCATCGTACTGGCTCCAATCGTACCAACTGCCGTTTGGCATACCGTCTTGACCGCACGGATAAGTGCCGCGTCCCACCAGGTCTTGTTTTGTAGTTTGTCCATGCTATCCCTCCTTTGCGCCATTTACGATTTCGTCAGCTTCGGCTTGTGTGAGCCGTCCGGCCTTGACAAGCATTTGAAGCATACGAAGTGTCCAGTATCTTGGATAGTATAGTTTAGCCATCTGATATACGGTCATACTATGCACCTTCCTTCGTGGTCGAGTCCACACCGGACATGGCCTTTAAAAAGTCGATATCAGCTTTCATTTGCCCGATATCGATGCCCATCGCGATGATCTGATTCAAGATCTCGTCCTGTTTATCTTGCTTTTTTTCTTCCTCTTTGGCCTTCGCCTCGGCCTCGGCTTGCGCTTTGGTGTAGGCGTCATATTGAGTCTGGTCAAAGGCTACATGTAACTTTCCTTCGGTGTCGTAGGAAGCCCTATAGCCTTCTAATTTGTCAAAAGAAAAAGTGCTATCATCTAGCACTGCTTCGTTGTTGGTTGCGCTTGTGTAAGTAGTCGATACGGCCTGTACGTGGCCTGTATCGTCTCTATTGATGTAGATAGTTGTAGACATATAGTTTCCTTTCTATTTAGTGTATTCTGCGATGATCATAAGCCATCTGGACGACTGTGCGCCCCAGGAGTCATTACCCATAAACATGAAGCCATTATTAGCGGACGAATACTCGATACCTGATCCTTTACCCGAACTTCCTACCCTTGGAAAAGGGACTAGCCCACCATCTGATCCTTGTAAAAAAGAGCGTGTGTCAATCATCGTATCAAAGTTAGACTTTGCGAAGCTCTGCACCATAGTGCCATTAGACAGTGATTTGTTGGTGACCTTGAAAACGCGTCTGTATATGGGTTTTCCATCCACCCATGTGGATCCGGTCTTGGTTTCTGCGTATGAGTAAGTCATATCTTTGTCAGTCACTAGATTATAGGCGGTCGATTGGGTCTTAGTTTTTAACATCCAATCACCACCTTCTCTTTGATGTCTTTCTGTTCCACCAGATTGTGTGCTGCATTTAAAAATTTTGCTGCTATCATTAAGATTCCTCCTCGAAGATCATTACTGTAGTTTCTCCGGTCAACACCGATTGCTTCCACGCATTGAGCATATCCACCTGAGCTTTATATGGCTCGAGTGCTGTTACCTTATCCTGTAGCGTCGTGATCTGATTGGCCAGTTTTGCGGCCGTGTCACCATCAAGCGTGCCCTTGATGGACTCAAACCAGGTATTGAATTCGCTCTGATTAGTTTGGATGAATTCGGCCAACTGCTTCGCATAAGCATCTGTTGGTATCTTAGTAAGCGTATCCACACACAGACCACAGTACTTGCTGTCCATACGTGTATCCGTGATATCATTTGTCAAGATACTTTCTGACGATGCACGTACGTGTACGATAGCTACGATGATCTCCCATATTTGCTCTGTCCGTACCGGACTTGGTTTGGTCGTAGTTCCGACCACATATTTTAATTCGACCTTATTTGAAGCTTTTGTGTATCGGACCGCAACATAGTCATATCTGTCATTTGTGTCTGCGATTTGCCCAGTCAGTTCAACGTTTTCGGTCGAGCCGTATACCAGTCCGCCATAAGAGCCTACAGCGTCTCTGATATAAGCAAATCCAGGCGAAATATTGACATTGATGCCGTCGACTGGTGTGACTGTAAAGTCTGTGCCAGTCGCATTGATAATCCCGGTCGTCCTGCCAATATGCCATAGTCTTAGGTCTTGCGCTAGATACGGTGTATCGTCAAGTGGAAATGCCGTTTGTGACATATGATCCCTCCTATTCTATTTCTTCAAGTACCAGATTTACTTTGGTACTGTCTTCTATAACTAAATTTGCGCCTGTAATACGCATTTTTGTATTGATGCCGTATTTGACGGATTCCGTCGGCACGATATCGCCAACGAAGTAGTCTTTTCGATATGTATACAGAGAGTCATTACTGTTTACGGTACATTCAAACTCGCTTTTTGCGCGATGCTCCATCAGCTTGCTATAGCCGTAGTTATATACGACCTGATGGTACTGCTCGTCTGTATACGTCTGCTGTTTCCCGTTCGCATCGGTATAGGTTCTCTGCACGTTCTTGGCATCAACGTAGAGCTCTCTTCTAGGCTCCCCATTTTTGCGCAGATCGATCTCGATCACATATCTTTCATCGGATTTCCCAACGCCAGCCACGTAAGCATAGTTATAGTAATCTGAGGTATCTCGTAGGAAAGATTGCGCCTGTATGTTGCCGATCTTGTCAGAAAACTTCACGTTCTCGTTAAGCCCTCTTTCGTACAGTTCTATCTGATTCAAGGTATTGCCATTCTTGAGCATCCGATAACCGTAGCCAACCTCCTGGCATATCGCCTGGAAGCTGTCACGCAGTGACTCCCATGTCGTATCATGATCGACCGTAGCCGTAAGGCCTTTGACCGCAGCGCAAGTGATATCCAGATCTCTTTTGTTTTTTTCGACGAGTGCGTATAAATCAGTCTCCACATTCTTGACGGATGACATGGTTGGATTGATACGCAGATCCAGATTATCAAGGTATCCGTGTATCTCCAGTTCGTCATGCCCTTCCATATCAATTGACGGGTATGTATACCTCACAAAACCAATCTCATTGGTATCCGTGTTCCATATCCGGTAGCCATCCCTCAGATATGCAAGGTTCGATTCCGTTGCCTTGCAATGGATCTCAAAGGTACCGGTCGTGTAGTAAGCGGTATGCCACTGGATAGAACTTACGTTCTGTAAGATATCCACCTTGGTACCGTCAGAATCTAAAATATAAAATTCCATATATCAAATACCCACATATGTATTGTTGAAGATCAGATCGCAATACACGCCACTTTCTCCGGATATCGCGCCGCCACGGACCGAGTTATAGCCGACCGCCAACTTCCAGAAGCTAGCATCATCATCAAAGGCATTGAAGATATTGCTTGTCACGCCATCTCTGATCAGATGCGCGTATTTGTTATCATCATATGTTGATACTTCTACGATATCCCCGGCGCGCATTGAAAGACCCGTAAAGCTGATCGTTTCTTGTGAGTCAACCTTCGTGATCCTCGGCCCTGTCGCATCGGATTGAGCCGTCCATCGTACGATGACTCCGGCCTCCGTTGACCCGTTGTTGAATATAGTTTGTAATGGCTTGCTGTTTCGTCTTGATATATACCAAGGAACTGTGCTCGAAAAGCTTCGCGGCAGCATGAACGCGGAATCGACCGAAACAAAAGAAACGACCGTATCATTGATATCCCTCCAGTACGGAAAGAATACGTGGAAAGTAAACTGGAAGCTCTGCCATGTCGGATTGTTCGAAAAGCTTGGGGTCCGACTTGGCGTGCCTTCGATATATCTGTCAATTCCAGCCAAGTCATCGATATATCGGATCCTTGCCATCTTGCATGGCAGTATGGCGGCAAGGATCGTTGACCGTTTGAGCGGTGTATATCGGATACGGCCTTCAAAGGTGATATTCTTCGGCTTTGTCCGCAGATTATCCCGTGATGATCCGGCCTGTGTAGCAAGCTCCGTTTCATTGATCGTGATGTCGTTGTAAGAGAGCCCGTCAATATCGGTTATATACATCTCTGTATCTGTTGAGAACTCCACACTTCTTGAACCGCATGTATATATGATCCGTATCATACCCAGGCCATCCTCCTTTGCATATCTCTTGCTTCTTGTGCAATCTCGCTTGGCTGTAGTACTTTTGCCGAGTTGATCGTCTGACTGAAGTTGTTATTCGTAATCGTTGCCTTTTGGTCAGATATTCCGGTTCTTTGTGCAATATCCAGTCCGGTCTGCAACATCAAGGCCTCGCTTGATCCATCCAAGGCCCGGCCAAACTTCACACGGAACTGGTCAATCTGTCCGCCAAAGGTCCGCAGTGTTGACGGCATTGCCATATCAACACCCATCGTGATGCCTTTCGGAATCCATTGACCTACCTCACGCGCAAAAACTCTTGACGGTGACTCGATCTTTAGCGCGTTCTTGGCGGCATTCAAAGCGTTGGATGCTAGATTTTTCAACGCGTTGAAAAGGCCTCCGGCGGCGCCGTTGATACCGCTGATGATGCCATGTACGATCTGACTTCCAACAGATGCCATCTGACCAGGCAGACCGGCTAAACCGTTACGTACATTCGACGCTAAAGTACTCGCCGCTCTTGCACCTGCCGAACCCATTTGGGCTACCCATGAGCTCAGTGACGCCAAAGTCTGCGAAATGAAGCTTGCTACCCTACTAGGTAATTGGCTCATATAAGTAACCACGCCATTTAAAAACCTTGTTCCGGCAGATACGGCCTGTGATGCCATGCTGCCTGCCCAACTAGCCACATTACTAATGATCGACGACAAAAAAGAAGCTACCTGGCCAGGTAGACCGCTTATTGTACTAACTACATTGGATACAAAGTTTGATACCGCGGTTACGCCATTGGTGACAAGGTTAGATCCCCATGTGATCACGGCATTTACGATCGTGTCAAAAGCCGTCTGTATATTAGATGGCAGATTGGTAAACCAGGTAATTACCGACGTAATAAAAGTACTGATCGTCGTATAGATCGTTTGTCCAGTTGTCACGATAGTGGTTACCAAATTTGTGATGAAGGTAATGATATTAGTGATCACTGTACTAACCGTTGTAAATACATTTTGTACGGTCTCTTTAAAGGCATCCCATACGGCATTTACTTTTTCTCTGAAGCCATCGTTAGTCTTATAGAAGTATAAGAAAGCTGCAACTAGCGCACCAATTATGGCAATGACGACGGTGACAGGACCACCTAGCGCGGCAATACCGAACTTAAGAAGCGCAAAAGCGCCGCTTAGTGATTTGATCATCGACACAGCGGTCACAAACCCTTTAATTGCAGTTACCATAGATACAATGACAGTGTAGGCCTTCAGTGCCAGTAAGGCAGTCGCCACGCCAAGCAGTGCTACACCGACGGCCTTGATCGGCCCTGATAGGTTTTCCATGATTGATCGTACTTTGCCTGCAACGCCATTGTGTGTCTTCCAATCACTCATCAACTGTTTGACTTTGTCTTTGAGCCCCGACATCTTTCCAGTAAGGCTTTGGATAAGAGGTACCAGGGCATTTAGCACCGGGGTACCAACAACAGCAAGAAATTGCTTCCAGGACTCTTTTAGGTTGCCCATGACATTTTCCCAGCCATCAGATTCGCGAGCCGCTTGGCCTACGGCACCGGACGCCTCTTGTGCATCCTTGACCATTTGGAGCAGTACCCTTTGCTTCTGAATCTCGGACAGATCCTGATATTTTTGGCCGAACAGTTTCATCGCTTCGGCATTTCGTGTCGTTTCGGTACATGACACACCCAAGGCCGCATCATTCTCAAAATTACCTTTCATAAAGGACTGTAAGGTTTCTGTGGAGTCCTCCAGGCTTGTATCATAGTAAGCGGCGTTATCTGCCGCTACTTGCAGAGCGTCACTCATCAAGTCTAATGACTCTTTGGATGTACCGCCCGAGGCTTTAGCAAAGCCATATATTCTTGTAGCGGACCCTTGCAGACGGGTATCTAAAATACCCGTATTCTTGCTGATATTGCTGATGATACCGTCAGCTTCTTTACGCACCGAAGTGCCTGTCTTTCCGAAGGTCTGCGTGTATTGCGAATTCATGGCCTTTACATCGGCCGCCGCCTCGATCATCTGCACGCCCATATCCTTAACTTTATCGGCAACCATGGCAATTCCTTGCGCGGCAAGATTGGCGGCGATGCCTTTTAAGACCGTGAAGCCTTGGCCTAGCCGGGTCGTATGACCGTCGGCGTCTTGCATATGTTTGCCCATATCATCGGTTTGTTGCCCGGTCTTGCCCATTTGTTCGCCGGCGCTTTGTACCGATTGCTTTGTTTCATCCAACTTTTTTGCCGTGTTTGAAGACGACTGTCCCAGTGATTCCAATGACTTTTTAGCCGATGCACTCGAGCTTGTCATAGAGGACGACAGCTGTTTTCCAAAAGAGTTGGAGCTTGATTCCAGTGACTTTAGCTTGGACTTGAATTTTGAGTCTTCGATTTCAATCTCAATCGAGATCTTTCCATCAGCCATATGCATCACCTACTTTCCAGTTTTAATTTTTTGCAACAATTCTTTTTCTATTTCTTGTGGTGTTTTCTGAGATACCACTTTTGTGTCGTTTATTTTCCAGTAATTCTTAAGCCTTAATGCTTCCTTGCGCTCGTATTTAGGCAGTTTTGCGATATCCGCTGTCCGATACTGTTGGATCTTGACGAACATCGTATCTGATGTTAAAGCGTCAAATAAGGATTTGTAGTAGAACCAATGCATGTCGGCAGTTAGTAGATTGATCCCGTATTGTTGCCGAAAGGCGGCGCATATCAATCCCCAATCTTCTTTATACCGGTACGCTATATCACTGGTCTGCTTTTGAGGTGCCTTAGGCTCTCTAAAGCACAGAAAAAAAGCCAACATAGCATTAAGTACTGCGTCTGTCGGCTCATGTTCAAAAACATCGATATCCAAACCAACCACTCTGGCGCAAAAGAGCGCCTTGAAGTTGTCCAGGATATTCTTATCTTCGATGATTTCCTGAAATCGGATCCACGCACGAAAATCGGTATCAACTGTGTATTCGTTACCGTTATCGGTTACGATGCTTGTTGGAAGCTCGCTTTTTGCTAACCATTCCGCCATAAGCTTTGTTAAAGTAGTTCATCTGCATATTCATCTGCTTGATCAATTCTGTTTGGTTGCGAATATACTCGGATGCCTCTTTTTCGTCCTTTTCTTGCTTTTCGCGTTGTTCTTTGAACATTTCATCGCGATAGTAGTCAAGCACCTGTACAATTACTTTTAGAGGTGCTAGAGAGCGTGTATCACCAAACAGCTTTTGATATGTACCTTGACCAAAAACGATATCAAGTACCTTTTTGCTTTCTGAAAGCATCAAATCGGTATCATCAAAGTAACCGGCTTCTCTTTTTGCTTCATACTCTTCGAGCGCCGTGATCGATTCAAGGTCGTTCACATCGCAATTAAATGTTTGGCCACCAATATCTACTTCTCGAATACTGTCATTCAATTCAATCTTCATGCGTATACCTCATTTCTATCCGGCTTTTGTAAATGTTTTTGTCGAAATGTTAAAAGTTCCCTCTTCCACTTTTCCTTTTTGGGCAAAGGTACCTTCCATGGTCAACTTGCCACCACCTTCACCGGATCCAGGATTGTCGGGCTGTACTTCATAGATACGATGATAAGCGTGATATGTGCCTGTAGATCCATCGACCTCGTTCCATGTTTCAACTTCAACTTCGTCAAAAGTCCGTCCAATTTGCTCAGTTTTTCCAAGCGTATACAACCATTGCGCGAATGGGTCAGATGGGTAGGCCGTAGCGCTATAGTCAACACTTGGCGCATAGCCTAAGATCTGGCTTTCCTGATTGCTTTCGCCGATGTACTGCACACCATCATCCGTATTCGGGTTCATGGCGGCGGTCCAGTCAGTAATACCTTTGTTTGCCAGGACATAAGATTCCTGGGTATCAAATTTTACGTAGTGTAGGTTGTCTTCAGTCTTTAACTCTCGTGCTGGGACTGTCATTCGAATCTTCCTTTCTTTTCATAACTTAATGTATATCCGGCCATAAATGTGGTCAGTTTAACGCCGTCTCCCTCATATTCGGCCGGAACGGATGTCATATCCAAGCCAATCGGCTTGGTCTTTTCATCAAATTTCAATGTTGGAAAATCATTGGCTTCCTCATTCTGCATATAGGCTTCTAGCGCATAAAGCAAACGCGACACATCAAGCAGATTCTTTTTGTCTCGGCGTGACAGTTGGACCAATATAGAAAAGGTCACATCTGCCTTATATCCGCCGCCAATGTAAGCTTCTCGCACAACGGTGTCGGCGTTACGTTTGACGCACATGGCCGTGTTCTTGGAGTCCGGAAAGTACTCCAGATAAACAGGTATCCCAACCGACTTTCCAAATTTTTCAATAAACGCTAAAAAGCCATCGATTACTTGATTCTGATCTAATCTCATTGAAAATGCTCCTTAAATGACCGTTTTGCCACGTTTATCCACTTGCTTTTAAAAGCGTCCATCGCTTTATTGATCCAGTCTTTACCGCCTTGCGAATAGGTAAGGTCTCTACTCGTATAGATCTTTGTCTCACCGTGATGCGCCCATGGACTGTGGCTTTTAGATCCAATCATAACCTTGCCGTACCATTGGAAGTGCGCATACGGTGTATCCCACGTCAATTTAGGATTCGTACTTCCAATATCCTTCATGACCGAATTTCGTAGTGTTCCGGATGTACCAAGAGGAACATATTTATTCGTACTTTGCGCAATGGCTTGCTTTAGGTCTATAATTGCACGATTCTTCGCGTTTCTCTCTTTGGCCATGATAGCGCCAGTATGTAACTTTACGCTTACGTTCATCTTCATGATGCATACACCTCAATAAAATCGGGATCTGTCCCTCGTGGGCTGATCTCTTTGACCTGATTGATCGTATAGGTATCGCCTTCATACACAATTAGGTCGTTTACGGCAAAAGTAAATTGCGTACTTGGATCGGTAAGCTTCTTACTATACGTCTTGTCCGATTGGTAGTCGTGCATATCAATGACTACTACCACAGTATCGGAACTTGTGATACCACGACTAGATTGCGTGATACCGTAGGTACCATCAAACTTGACGCGTCCAACAGTGGTATCAATTAACTGCTCTTCGCCGTCTTCACTCTCTCCGACATGATTGCGAACGATGATTGTATGAGGTCTTAAGAATCGTGGTGATCTTACCATACACACATACCTCCTAACCCACTGCGAAGCAATTGATTATCTAGCATGCTCATGGCCATCGGGTCTATTGGTACGCCGTGATAGTCCATCAATCGGCTGTTATCTACCTCATAAGAGAAGCCACTCGTTGATGCAGATGTGAATACAAGGTCTGATTTTCCATTAAAAGAATCGACTCCGCCATTGTTAGAGACGAAGTCAATTTCCAATGTGATGATTTTATTCAGGTCCAAACCATAGTCGTCAAGATTGTCTTTTTGTTTCCAAAAAGGGACCTTATCCGCGATGATGCACTTTATCAGGTCAACGACTTTGGGATACAGCTCGGAGTAGTCTTCCTCAAGCAATACGCCGCCATTGTCGGTGTAATCATCATAGGTCATCATCGTTCACCTCCTGACTAGGCGGCCGCGTCTGCTACGATTGCCACGCCGGCTTTCTTAGCTTCGATCAAGAACAAGTCGCCGTACTTGCGGTTCTGATAGATATATCCGTCTGCCGTACGGCTGTCACTGCCAGGAGAGAAAGTACGGATATAGGCATACTTGTCAATTGCCAAAACACAATTTGGCTCAACCAGGATCATATTGATCTGTACGGCATCGGATGTGGCCGTATAAGCGCGGTCTACACCAGAACCAGTGTCTTTGTAGGCTGATTTCATTCGGCTTGAAGGCACCTTGATGATCTCTACGTCATCCAAAGAATGGATCGTACGATTTGCTTCTTTGGTATTGCGACCTGTGATCTCGATAGTACGTTGGATGCCTTCGGCGGTCTTCAATAATTTATAAATTTTTGGCGTTACATAGAGCAAACGGCCTTCCTCTTTAACTTCGGCTTCATCCATAGCCTCCATCAAATCGTCAAATTTACCTAGCACATTGGCTACTGTTAAGGCCGTAGTATCAATAGTGACGCCTTTCGCCTTTGCTTCTTTGTATAACTTTGAGAAACGATATTTGTCACGTTCCGGAATGGCCACGTCTTCCTCAAATGCGTTCTGGATATTTGCGATAGACAACGCTTGGTTAGTTTCATCGATGTCCATAGGGTCGATGAAAAATTCTACATCGCGGTCAAATGCCAATTTGTATGGTACATAAGCGTTAGATAATGCGGATGTGTTAAATCCAGCAGTTGAGCGGTCATGATCGCCATAGCCACCTAATTTGATTTCTGGTACTTGCACGATCTGCGCTCCGGAAAAGCGGACTTGTGCCGGGTTGGTCGACAAGCCTTCCGATTTGCTTTCTACCGCATACTTTTCTTGCAAGACACTTTCAAAAGTCTGTGCATAGTTTGTTACTGTCATAGTTTATGTCCTTTCTATTTTGCTTTAAGACCAAACGCTCCTCTTAATTCTGCCTCCTCGCTTTCCGTAGAATGGGTGTGCTGTCCGCCAAGGTTCACTTGCGTTTGTTTAGTACCCCCACCATTATTCTCGGCAAACAAAAAGGATTGGTCTTTCTTAGCTTTCTCAATTTGTTCATTCAGTCCGACCAGATTGCCTTCTTGGTCAAACTTGATAATGCTTTTGTCGATATATGGCATCAATGCTTTCGCGTCGATTGGATTGGCCTTGGCCACCGCCAATTGAATCGCAGAGTTTAATTTCGTCTCACTGATGTCTCTATCGTACTTTTTCTGCCATTCGGTCACTTGATTTTTTAAGCTATCGATATCAACGCCATCAAACTTTTTGACGGAGTCCGTCAATTCTGAAATCTTTGCGTCTCTTGCTTTGATATCGTCGTCATATTTTGCTTTTGATACGTACTCACCACTAGCCAAATTGGCAAGGTTGACATCCTTGTTATCTTTCAGCTTCGCTTCAACTTGTTCGTACAGTTCATCACCCAATACAGGTTTTAAAAAATCTAAGTGTCCCATATGTTACCTCCGAGTTTTTTATATCTGGTTCACTCCAGTAGTAGGACCGACAATTTATATCTCTTGTCATCGAGTAGTTTGGCCGTTTTATATCTCTTGCCGTTGAGTAAGTAAGTAGTTTAAGCGCCATGCTCAGGGCATAATAAAAGCACAACCTAATTACTTAGATCGTGCTTTATAAACTTTGGTAACTTTCGCTTCGGCGGATCTTTCACGTATATCGTCTCCTTTTCTGTCTTGCCACAAAGAATACACGTACGTACTCTCTTTTCTGCTCTGCATTGTAGGTTTTGATCGTAGTATGATTTATCAATCGATTCAGTATAAATATGTCTGCACATAAGTTTTATCTCACTAAAAAAGCACACCGTTTTAGATGTGCTAATTAATTATTTCTGCGATTCCCTTTGCAAGGTTTGCCGCTTTTTTCATCAGGCTGTTGTCTTCCAGATATTCAAGACCGTCAATTGTTATCTTGATGTTTTCACTACTAATCACAGTATTGTATTTGTCGCCAATATATTTTTTAACTTCGATGCCATCTATATATCCTTTTTTCAATAGCATTTCTAACAGAGCATCACGACGACTTGCAGAAATACCGAGTGCTTCAGGGCTCAATCTATCGACATCGAATTCAGGATAATCCATGGATTGTTCAAGTATCTTGAGTATCTTGTAAATTAATTTAATACTTTCGGACATAATTAATAGCTTTCCAATTTCATTTTTGCGTTTAAAGAATCTTTACTTTTTATGCTTCATTAATCATGAAAAGTTACATCTTTATTAACAAAATTTCCACTGCCTTTAATACCGATACAGTTGGGTAGATCGTAAGCAATTGCAGTAGGGTACTCTTTACCATCAATTACGGCGTAATTTCCAAAATACGTTTTTTCTGACACTTCAATAACCGTATATTCTCCCGCGGGCAATTGTTTAACTATTTTCATGCCATTTTCCTTCTTTCTTAAGTTTTTCCTTTTCTTTCTTATAAGATTCCAATTGCTTTTTTGTAAGTTCTACCTCTTCTAATGGTATTTTATATTTTTTAGCGGAAGATAGCAAATATTCCTTTGCGTCAATTTCATTTAAAATAGCGCGTTCTTTTATTCCTAAATGATCATTCATGCCCTTCTTATTTTGATAAAAATGGTGGATTTCTTCTAATACATCGGAAACCGTAGCTTCTTTACTAAAAAAAATAATATTTCCAATCGATACTGCGCTAGCTTGCTGATTTTCTAAATGCTTTTGCCATTTATCATCCGCAATACGTATATCAGCACCCGCCTTTATAGCTGGTTTAGTTATTCTATTGTATAAAGCCTTATCAATAATTTTTCCACCATTGTGAGCCGTTTTTCTGTGGGTATGCCCTTTTCTTCTATACATTTCTATCGGCATGACAGCATAACCTTTTTCATTCGCATACTGTCGCTTCAAATATTTGCTTGACTTGATCAACGCATTGTTTCGTTCGGTCCATTCACGTATCTTTTGATTTTCCAATGTCGTATCCAGTCCAGTCTTCTCATAAACGGCTTTACGACGCTTCCATTTGCGGATCATGCGCTCGTTGTATCTTTGCTGCTGCGTTAGCTCATATACTTCCCGATTGTTCTTTGTGTCAACGTCTTCATAAGGGTTGCCCATTTCCGGGTAGTATGCGAAGAATTGGTGACGACAATTCCATCCACCAAGCCCCGCGCCCGTTCCATATCCGGTTGCTTCTTCGAAATTTTCGTAATTGCCTTCCGGATGATCGCGCCAATATATCTTTCCTTGCCATTCTGCATGACTTGGTCGGGCACCCATATGTGCAGATACGACTACTAAGTTGTGCTCCGTAGCTGCAAGTACCTGCTCTTCACACTTCAACGCATTTTGATTTACGCCCGTGCGAACGGCAACTCTAACGGCCGTATCTATGTTTCGCTTAGTCCCGGATTGGTAGGCCACCTGTCCGATACCTGTGTCGATTAATTCTTTAATAGCTTGATCAACGGCCTGATTCAATGAATAGGATCCACTTGATACTTTCATGTAGGCATCATCAAACGTACGAAGCATGGTATTTGTGGCCATCCTTGCCGTTGAATTGGTCAGATTCTTAAGTTCCGCATTTATGGCTGTCTTGCTTTGCAATATCTGCTCATCAAAGCTAATTGACGAGCCATCCACAGATTCGTACGTCTTTGCTCTTTGCAAACTGTCACGCATTGATTGATACGTACTGTCGTCAAGTATCTGACTTACTTTCTGTTCAGATATGTTCATGATCGAGGCCAGTCTTCTCTGGATATATTCGTGTTGGTATCCCATCTGCTCAAGCTTCATGACCAGATACTCGGCCGTGGTGGTCATACGATCACCATTGATCTTTAAACGCTCAGCAATATCGGCAATGATCTCCGTTTCAAGATCATAATACAAATCCGATAGATCAGAGCCAACCTGTTCCAGGTACTCCGGTGTAAGCATCAGGCCGTACCGCCGGATCCGCCAAAGAACATATCATCTATACCGGCCGATGCCGCCGAACTGCTTTCCGCCGCTCTTGCTCTTGCGGTCTCTTCATCTTCGCCAAGATATTTCATTCGGTATTCATACTTGTTGACGATTCCGGCCGCTATCTCTTGCATCATACGCAAACGTTCGGATTCTTCGTCCGCAAACATCGTGTCGTCGAACTTGATCGTGATGCGTGCATCCGGATTGACCGGTGCGCCGCACTTTTCTTTGCCGATGATAAGTATCGCTCTTGTCAGGTCTGTAAGAGCTTCCTGTATCTGGATCCGTTGCTTCCAAACCGACTCAGTCAGGTCTTTATTTGATGCGCGTACCTCTGTGGCAGTTGCCATGGATTGCGTTCCAAATTGGTATCGATTCTGCCCAAATCCAACCTTGGCGGATAGAATATTTAAATTCAATTGGATGTTCTCCTTGTTTTCATCCACGCGTAGGCTCGGATTGTAATCCTGGATAAATTGTTGCTGATCTGGCAACCGGTCACCGGTAACAACGTATAGGCTTGATTCTATCGTGCCCGGGATATCAAGCGTCAGGTTACCTTTTGCGTCGTCACCGTCGACATACGCACTCTTGAGCTTATACATGGCCTGATTCATGAACACGCGCTTTTTGCCAAGCAAGATATCGTTATACAAATTGTCATATCCGAGGTCACAGCCTTTTAATTGGTCAATGGCATTGGCATAAATCGATAGTCCCATCGGCACGGGTGAGATATTATTCTCAATGTTTGGCGTCAAGACAACAAATGGCTTGCACGGAAGCAGATAGCTTTCTGCCTCGCCGTTAATGTTCGGCACTCTCTCATAGTTGCCGTTGGTCTTGATCAGGTAGTAGCAGTTACGTACTTCATACTGTCCTCCATCCGCTTTGCAAAAAATCTGTATGTAAAAGTACTTATTTCCCTCTCGCATATGTTCGGATGCCAAAGCCAACTCAGTAATCTCGCCATTATCATGAGAAAGCGGCACGATCATACGTGCGTCACTGATGTACTTGATCCGCACGCTTGAAGCGCTCAGTGTCTGCCCGTCATACACCGGGCTCACAAGGTCCAGATACATACAGGCCGTCCCTGTCGCGAATTCTTTTTCCACCGTACGATTGCCGAGCTTCCAGAACTTAGACGCACCAAGTACACCACCACTCTGATCCACATCGTCGCCGGTCAAAAAGACTTGACTAGCGTCATCTGACACTTCGATATATGTCTTGTCATTGAGCAATAGATTGGCCCAATCTTCGCAAACTTTCTTCGCCATCTTCATAGTCTTTCGTTTCATGACGATCGCATGACCATTGCTAACGATCTTGTATCGATGAAACTCTGGATCGAACCCTCGCCACCAGGCCATCCAGGTATCAATCTCTGAATAATAATTCTGTAAATCATTGGAAACTGTGTATCCAAGATTCTCTATGATCTTAAAAAGTACTGACATTACATACCTCCATAACCTGTGATGTACTCCATATATCGGCTCCAGCTATAAAAATGGGCATCGAAAGTATCGATGTCCGTCGTAAAATCATCGAGGATCGTATCCTCCTGCTTTTTCGTATCATATAAGGCCGTACTTAGTGACTCGATCACGTTAGGTACGGCCCGTGTAAATTTCATTCGGTTCTGATTTAGGAGTTGATTATATATCAATATCCTTGTCTTTCCGGTAACCTTGCGGCAATCAACCACCTGTGTTGGAAGCCCGGCACCAAACACCGCCGCCCGGATAGAGTTAAGAAGTACCTGTTCGGCGTTATCAACGAAGACATAGCTTGCCACGATACCGGATTGATACAGCGCCTGGATCATCGATACCGTCTCATCACACAGACGTTTAGCATCGATAGTACCCTTGCTATGTACGATCTTGCGCTCTGCGAACGTCACTATCGATTTGTATCCAACTTCTATACCAGTATCAACCAAAGTACTGTGCGATCTCGTACCGCCAATATCCAAGCCGATATTAACCTGTTGAAACAAAGGAAGATCGTCCACTATCCACTTATCCGGATTATCGGCAAACTGAGGGAATAGCAAACCTTCGGCATTGCACCACTCACCAAGGATGTATCGATTGTAGTATACCGTTCCGCGATACTCGGCCTTCAAAGCGTCCACGAAGTTTTGAGGCAGAAAAGGATTGTCATCAATCGTATATTTCTGCTGAAAGATATCGGCGCCCGAATCAAGAAACTTCTTGAACCAGTGATTCTTATTGTCCGGGTTACACGTCCCATCAAAGCACGAATACGACTTGTCAAGACGAGATTTCAACATCTCGAATATCTCAGGGCTCCAGGTCGCTACCTCATCACCGTAACAGTATGATATGCTCGCCCCTTGAATACGCTTTGTCTGTGTCTTCTTGTCAGCGCCCAGAGCATAGCACTCAACGCCAAACAAACGCACCTTGTTATCATTGCGGATACCTCCTACCAGGTCGCCATATAACCGCCGCATCGGCTCCAAAACGTTACGTTCAAGAGTTGCTTGCGTGTTGCCCAATAAAACCACAGTACCGGGCTTTCCACGCCTCTCTCGTATCCTTCTAGGAATCATATAGTAATCTAGCCATGTCTTCCCGGAACGCGTTGCCCCGGTCTTAACATTCCAACGATGATTGGCGTCATTCCAAAACTCTTTCTGTTTAGGTGATAGTTCAAAGCTCATGAGCCGTCATCCTTTGCAACATTGGTTATATCCGATAGCAGCTGATCAAGCTTAGACAGTTCTTCTTTCTCGCTCTCGATCTGGAATCGATCTGTAAAGAGTCCATATCTTTTGCCAATCAATTCCGCCGCTTTCAGTCTGTCTCTTTCTTCCGGTTTTTTCTCGATAACTTCCTGGCGGCCGCTTCCACACAAGGAAAGCACCTCAGATTTAGACTCGCCACGCATGACCGATGTGAGGTACTCAATGACTTCTTTAGCATCTGCGGTTTTTTCGTCGTGAATTTTTTCCAGTCGGTCTTCTATATAGGCTTTGACGTTAGCTTTTGTTAACAATTTAGAAGCACAAGCACTTGCAACGCGCTCACTTTTAACGTTTTTATAAACTGCCAAATAGGCTCTTGTCGCGTTCAGGTCTTTCAAATACTCTTCCGCGAATAACATCTGCTTTTCAGTCACGCAATACCTCCTTTCGTCTAGGTACGTAAAAAGGCGGTCCGTTAAATACGTCCGCCTCGTGTGCTTATTTGTTAAAGCTCGGCAAAAAGTTGAATATGACCGTCGGGATTGTACTTATACGACGCCTCTTTTGTCAAACTTTGTACACTACCATAATACCAAATAAAAGTGTGACATAGTATGACATGTTCTACATTTCATCCAATATTTTTTGGAACTCGCCAAGTGCTATCGCATGAAGACGATGCACGTGTCTGACCGAGTAATTGAGATCCGTACTTATGCTTTCCCATGACTCAAATCGGACATATCTCAGTCGGAGTATGCTCTGTGATACTGGGTCATCCATCTGCATTATCAACCGGATTGCCTTTTCCATTGCAAGTATAAGCATATCCGATTGATGGTCCAGTTCGTCTTTCAAGGCTGTGAGGTCCATGATCATGTGGGCATTCCGCTCTGTATCGGTGTGTCCGGACTGCGTGCCATCGGATTCAAAACCAATGCTGCCTCCCTCTATCTGAGCCTGCAGTGTTGCAATCTCTTCACGCTTTTCCTTTATCTGGTAGGATATCTTCCTAATGCCTCTTAAATACTCTTTTGCATCCATTTGATCACTCCTCTATCCTGGCCAGTGTCTTTCTGCCGTGAAAAACGATCGGCATCTCGCCCATCTTGCCGTCGTGCTTTTTCTTATAGTGCGATATGCTAGAATACAAGCTATTTACCGAACGTTCCAGATACCGTGCCACCTCACATGTATTACCAACAAAGAGGCAGTCATCGCCATCATAGACGGCATATACTCTTGCTTTCACATTGATTTCCTCCAGTTGATCGCATCAAATGCCTTGGAAGACTCATACACCTTTTTGCACGATTTCAAGGTCATATGATGTTCGATGATATAATCAACAAGCTCCTGTTTGCCATATTTTCGAATCGAGTCCATCTGCATAAGATCCGCTTTGGTAAGACCGTACTGGATGCATAGACCGCCCAGTTCCATCTGGAGCTTGCGATTATCCTCCTGTTCTTTGAACGCAGCCAAGCTTCTGCCGTCTACCGAGCCGAGACAGCCTTTTAATCTCAACTCTTTATAGATTTCTTCGAATGATCCAATGGCGTCTAGATCATTGACAGCTTTAATCACTTTTCCCTGGATTGATTGGCTTACCGGTTTGCGCGCCTTGATCTTTGACAAGGTGGCCTCGGAGATGCCCGCATAATTGGCGATCTGGTATGATCGCAAGCCAGGATACTTCTCGGTAAACTTGTACAGCATATCAGCTGTCTCACTGCTATCAGCGACGATAACAGTGCCCTTTTTCATGGCCATATTAATCCTCCTTTTTTGGTGCTTTGTATTTCCTCATCCATCGTCTGTAACATGTGTAACTGCAGAAATAGATGATTCTCCCATGATCTTTCGTCTTGTACAGCCAGTCACGTTTCAAACTGGATATTATCTTGCTCTTTCCACAATATGCGCAGTCGATATGGTCAAATTTCTGAATCTGCATTTTTCACCTTATTAACGTTTTTCATTATTTCCAATTCTTTCTATTTAAATTTATTTTTATCAACATAACTTGCTTTTATTTTTTCGGGTCTATATTTCTTGATCATTTCTAATCTCATATCAAAATATCCACCATCTTCAATCCACTTTTCTTTTCTTTCATTTTCATATTTCTCATCAAATGGAAGTTTTATATTCTGTGCTATATATACGTCTTTCAAGTAGTACATAGAAGCTTTATATCTATTTGGCTCGTATCTATATAGCACTTCTAGATTATTTTTTAAATCTCTAGAATAAGGGCAACCCATACAACCTGTCCTTGTCATTCCGTATTGCGTATATGCTTTCGACAAAGGAATATCATACCTTTTGATGAACATGTCTATGTCCTCATCTGTCCAATCAATAATAGGTGCTTTGACAATACGTCCATCTTTTACATAAGTACAAATCTTCCCTCCATTAGCAAGCCTTTTAATCATGGCCAATTCTCTCGCGCCACCTTCATTGCTTCTTATTCCAATGATATATCCATCTATATCATGTTGTTTGTTATAATCACTAAAAGGTTTCTTTTTTAGATAATCGCAACATTTACTCGAAGCAATAATAGGGAAGTCTTTTGACAGAATATGCAAATCCTTATCTCCAATTTTTGTCTTATGAAATTGTTTTCCTGTAACTTGGTTAAAACTATTTATAAGATAACCAAAGCTATTCATATTATTATTCACCTGGTATTTATGCATAAATTCTGACTTTAGTTTTGATTTGATCGGTTTTCCATTTTCTTTCAAAACTTGTCCAAAAGATTTTTTAGGTCTTATAATCTCGATGTTTGGATACCAACATTTTTTGCACCATTCAACAAAATCACGTGTGGCTTGCAATTCTACACCAGTATCACAAAACACTGCTTTGATACCATCTGTAGGTAATGCGCCTACTTCAACACTCAGTTTTACAAGTTCTAATAGCACTGTACTATCCTTGCCTCCGCTAAATGATATATAGCATTGTCCATTTGACTGATAATATAGTTCTTCAATTCTGTGTGTTGCCTTTGCTATTTTTAAATTAAACTGTTCTTCATCTTTCGTTATTATCTTCATCAATCTGCATCTTCAACCTTCTCGACAGTATTGGGGTCAACCCTTACTGTCGATGTGCCGTAAGGCCATTTTTCTATGATGAAGCAACTAAGCCCATCATAGGCAAGCTCGCCTTTGACTTCCTTTCCCGTTGTAATGGTTTTTGCCTTGTACATTCCGTCAATCTCCTTTAGAACGGCAGATCATCGCCTTCGATGCCGATAGTTTCGACATCGCTCGTATCCGTTCTGTAGTATCCATTTGATGATTCCTGAGATGCTTCAGGTGGTGTTGGCTGTGACTGAGTCCGTGATTCCAGGAACGTGAAATTATCAATAAAAACTTCTGTGATATAGACACGCTGTCCTTGCTGATTTTCATAATTTCTTGTTTGCATACGTCCATCCACACCGATCAATGATCCGCGATGCAAGTATTGTGCCATGGTATCCGCCTGGCGGTTCCATGCAACACAGTTGATGAAATCGGCTTCCGGTTGTCCTTCTTTCTTGAAACTACGATCAACAGCCAAAGTAAACGACACAACCGAAGTTCCGCTTTGCGTTCTTCGCAATTCAAGATCTCTTGTCAAGCGCCCTGTCAATACAACTCGATTGATCATGATCGTTCCTCCGCATTTTCATTTTCCTTAATCTGTTCTTCCTGTTCGGGTTCATATTTGATATCCAAATCTTTAATCTCCTCTGTTCCACAACCGCATTCACAAGCCGCCTTTATATTGCATTCCGAGCAATTTTTGATTTCTACTTTGCAAATGTTTTTGAGTACAGAAAGCAGTACATATTCATTCAAATTATCTGTTTTGATCATTGTTTTCTCCTTTGTCTTCAATCAATTTGTCTATCTGTCCGGACAGCACAAGGCATGTAGCTTCGATAACTATCGACCACTCAAGTGGCTCTAATTCGTCAAAAGAAATGTCCTTTTTATTGCCTCTCTGTCCGGCCGTCATTTGTGTCATCATTTGTACAAGGTCGTACACGTATTCTTTCAAAAGCTGCGGATTCCCTTTCTGGTTGCCCGTCATAAGGAATCGCCACATCGTATCTTTGATCGCATCAGCTGGATTATTTTTCATCGTCACATTCCGTCACATTCCGTCACATTCCGTTTCATCTTCTTCGATTGGCCATCCGTACCGGTCGTATTTTGATTCTTCATAGTTAGGTGAACGCCAGTCTAAAGCATCTTCGGATTCTCTTTGGTCTTCGATGCGTTGTAGATCATCCGATGTAACATATCCGTTGTAGCTAAACATTCTGGTCGCCTCTTTTATCCGTAAATTCACAACAGCTATATTTGCTTATGATATTTCCGTTATCGTCCACTTCTGTGATGATCCAATCATCTGGCCATTCAAATGGAACGACCTTTGACTGGTCCATCTTGCTTCGTATGTAGCAGTAGTTGTTATTCAATTTGCATCGGTTACACCAGTTTTTGATAAATTCTTGACGTTCTTTTTCATCCTTGAACGGTTCACTTGAATAAATCATTATTCACCGCACCTCTTCATACTGTGGCATGTTGAATCCAGAATACGGAACGCCATTTTTATCAAAGTGAGTCATGCAAAAATAAATAGATTTTAAGACTCGTTCCGCCGATTCTTTATCTTTATATGTTCCTAATTCGGCCAAACCATTTAAACCAATGACTGCAGCTTCAACGTTGAATTCTCCCTCATTGGCTCTTTCACCAACTTTTAATCTGTTGTTTTTATCATATTCATTTTTGACTCTGCAAATGATCTCGCTTGTAAGATCCACATTTATTAATTTCTTTTTATCTTGAGTCTTTATCCACATGGTTAATTTTTCTCCGTTTCATCATCCATTGATAATTGCTTGGCTGTATTCATTGTTAGATTCTCGATAAACTGCCTGGTTGACGATGGTAATGCCTCCATCTTTTTATTTTCTTCTTGCAATCGTTTATATCGTTTAATGAAATTGTTTTTCATATACTCACGTTCTTTTTGAGTCTCAGCTCGTCCAATGCTTCTTAAATTAGATGGTGTACCTAATGCTCTTTGCTCCATTCTTGTTAACTGTTCAAACTTCCGTCTTGGTGATTGAATAGCTCCCTGTACATTCTGCATGACGTGATCCCATGCATCTTCGGGATCAATATCAGCCTTATGTCTGTTGTCTGTGATGATTCCCTTGACGTTTCCAATCGTTGGCGGATAGCCTTTTCTATCATTTGAAATAAAATAATCTACTGCACTTAATACCTCGTTTGGCTCATACTGCTTAAAATGTTTGAACCATGTTCCAGTAAGCATAGCTAAATCGGCATCGCTCATATCTTTATATGAGTTTGGATAATTAACCTTGATGTATGAAACAAGTTTTGTAACTTCTTGTAATGTCATTCAATCCTTTTATCTCCTTTATCTAAATCTTGTGTAATCCTTTCTAATCGTTCATAAAACGATTCTTCACTTTTCTTTTTTTTGTATGGCTGATTCAGATAGCTTTCAAACTTAGTACCAAACAGTGTTTCCGGTCTTAGATATTTCCTCATTCGTTCATCCCCAAGCCAGTCTGCACTTTTTTTTGTGATCACTGTTTTGAAGTCTTCTAGTTTGAATCCGTCCTTCAATCGGGCATCTATAAGAGATCTCGTCTTGCGTGAGCAAGACTTGTAATTCGTACCGCACTTCCAATTTAGGAAGCCGATCACTTCGTCATAGACTTCTCTTTTACCGGATGGACTATATCTATTTAATTCTTTAGTACTTAATTCTTTAGTATTTGATTTATTAGTATTTAATTGTGGTTGATTTTCCGTCGTCGGTTTTTCCGTCGTCGGTTTTTCCGTCATCGGTTTTTCCGTCATCGGTCTATCACTCACAAGATAATCAGATTGCCCGAATTTGCCTTTTTCTTTTATTTGCTTTCTGATCAAGTATTTGTGGTCTTCCAATTCTTTGATTGCAGCTGTGACGCTTCCTTTGCCATCGCTTGTTAGCTTGATCAATCCTTCGACCGAGTATTCCCAATTGTCCGGTAATGAAAGCATTTGGCATAATAGTCCTTTTGCTTTGAGGCTCAATTCGCTATCGTGGAATATGCCGTTACTAATGACGGTATAGTTCTTATCCGTATGCTTGATTAATTTCGACATCTTATCACACCTCCTCAATCATCACGATCGTTCGCGGCACATCGGAGTACCACTTCTTGATGCACACCTCGATGACCTGCTTGTCGTCAAGGTATGCGATGGTATTCAATGCATCCAGTATGGCCTTGCCGATATTGTCGCAGTCCGGCCTCTTGGTCGGCCTTGCGATTCCGGCAACCATCAGTCCTTTGCGTTTCTTTGGCGCACTTTTTGGTATGGCAAAGTAAGCGTTGATCTCTACTCGGCAAGGCCCTTCATACGGCTGATGGCCTGGCACATGCTGCGTAAAGGCAACACGCACCAGGTTCTCAAATTCGACCGTTTTCTTGTCTGTATAGGCATGCCCATACCGTGTGAATCGTGGCCTTCCTTTGTGCCCAGGCTCGCCCGGTATGGTGAAAAGGACAGCCATTATTTCACTTCTCCGGTAACTGGATCTGTATTTTCATCCACTTCGTCATATTCGACATCAAAGAAGTCGTTTTTGGCATCGGCCATATCATTATCGGCCTTTGGGTTGAACTGTTTGATGGTTTCATCCTGCATAACGGCTCTTGCAAGGTCCGTCTTCTTTGGCGCATATTTCAGTGCTCTCTTTAGCACCGTTTTCTTCGCCATTTCATCGAACTCTGTCTTCCATGGGCCGTTGGTATACGTCTTTGAGTATTTCTTCATGTGCTTTTCGACATCTTCACGGCTCATGACCTCGAAGCCGAAGTTTTCGCCATTATGCCATACGGCATAGTATGCAATAGCTTCTCCGCGATCTTTCATGGCCGGTACATGCTTGATGTCCGGGTGCAAACCTAACGAGTAATCAAATTCGTCATTGGCATAAACAACATGTGCGTCCACGTTGGTTCCTGCTCTCTGCGCAAGTTCTACCATGCCTAGATATCCGATCTGGAACTGGCATTGATTTCCGTAAGGAATCAGATAAGCCTGTCCTAATGGGGTGTTAGGCTCCAATCCTAACTGCGCCGCATTGAGAAGCGCACCAATGAACGACTGTGGTGTACAGCTTGCCAGTTTCGGTGTGTTCGTCACGGCCGTTGTAGCAATCCTTACGAATCGTTCCGGGGTCATCACAGATGGCAGGGCCTTGGCAATCTCGCCTTGATACATCGTGATGTAATCCTTCATCGTTCGATTGGTTTTCTTGGCCACGCTGTTGTTGGCCTTTTTTGTGATCATTCCCTGTTGGTTTGTAGTAGTCATTCTTCTTCCTCCTTCATCTCTTTGATAAGGAATCGTCTTGTCGTTGATTTCTTAAGATACCGGTTATACATATCCGGATTTTCTTTTTTGAATCGGCTCGTGTCGAATCGTGCCGATGTTGATTCCTTCCAGGTGATATTGGCATGATTGGAGTACGCATATACGGCATCGCCCATAATATCCTTAATTTGATTCTCATACTCCTTCTGCATGACCTGGAGTTCTTTCTGTTTGGCTTTGATCTCAAGCAGTAGTGATGTAAGCTCGTCGCTTATGATCACGCTTCCAACATCATCAGATGGATGAAACACTTGATTTAGTGCTTCACTGGTCGAATCGGTCCCATCAACTGGCGGTTCCTGATCTGTTTTGACATAGTTCCAAAATTTATGTTCCTGCTGGATCAGTGCTTCTATTTCTTCTTCATTTCGTTCGACCTCGAAAAAATAGAATTCCTTTCCAAGGACAAGTACGGCAATATACCACTTGTCCATTCCTGTGACGGCCATATAGTGCATGCACTGAGCGTAATATGACGCCGGTATATCGCCTTTGTCGTATCGTGTTCGTGTCAATGCGTTGGCCGTCTTGCACTCAAGACCGGCATCCTCACCAACGACCAAACGATCGACATTGGCAAGCATGTATGGATGCTCTTTGGACTGGTAAGAGAATCCGCTCTTGTGCACCTTCTTTCCAGTTGCTTCCATCCATCGGCGCGCCACGTAGTCTTCCAGGTCGCGTCCCTGTCGCATGGCTTCACTGTCCGGCTGTGAACCGATACGGCCCGTCTTTTCACACCATAAGTAATATGGCGACTTGTATGGATTGAAGCCCAGGATAGCGCCGGCATCACTGCCGCCTATCCCTTTCATTCGATTTTCCAGCCACTCTTCATGACTGGTTGGGAGCTTGTGTTTGATATAAGGTTTCATATTCCTCCTTAGTTTTTGTATCCATGGGCATGACGGGCTGGGCAGACTATATGAATCAACCATCAACGATGCCAGTGTGAGCAAATGAAAAAAATATAGAAAGGAGGCCTCACACAAAGATTTCAATCATGCAACCAAAAACTGTAGAAATTTGCCTACCCAGTCCGTCATGCCCATGGATTTGTGTTATACTGTTGCTGGATAATTACATATCCAACTGAGCGCTACGTCCGTCAAATCTGTGTAGTCGCTCTTTTCTTTTTTCAAGCTCTTTTAAGCTGATATGCATGTACTTGGCTAGATCCGCCGGATTAATGAAGTACTTAAATCTAGTACTTCCTCGGATCTTGATGGCAATACCGATAGGCAGCTTTTCCTGCTGCAGGGCTATCCGAAGAAAATCCGGGCTTACATCAAGCAGATCTGACGCCTCCATCACCGTTATTCTCATAGCTCATTCCTCCTTTCTAAACGATGTGATTGATCACATCGACGATCATTGCTGTTCCGGAATCTAAACTGACATTGACATGCTTTTGATAGCCGTTGTTGAACGTAGCAATGACAATTTCATCGTCACCTTTACGCTTGTATTCGAGCTCTTCCAGATCGTGAAGATTTCTTGTGCGTCGTAATACCGGTAACAGCAGAGTACAGATCAACTGTTTATCTTCTTCATACATGGTTTCACCACCTTTCTATCCAATTACCCATGCAGTGACTGCAAGCATCAAGTACATCAGTACTGCTGCAATGGCACCTGTATAGGTCAATTCCGCCAAGAAACGAATTGCTCGATGTTTCTTCTTGGCATGCTTCAATTTACTTCGTACACGCTTTGCACTTTCCTCACGTTCGACTGCTAGATCAGTCACATATTCCATCATTCTGTAGTCCATAGTAATTTCCTTTCTATTTACAGTGTTCCATATTTATGGCACATCTCTTTTAAAAAAAATAATGTCTTCTAAAGGTATTTCGACTAAATCACTAAATTTACATGCTTCATCAATATAAAATTTAGTATCACCTTTTTCTTTATTAATATAGGTATTTTCTGAAATACCCATAAGTTTTGCCATTTTTGCTTGCGAAATACCTTTTAATCTTCTGGCTTGCTCTGGGGTGTATTTATCCAATTAAATCCTCTCCCTTCTTTTTCTGTTCCGTATTTATGGCACATCTATACTATACATCACGTTCCGAATATATGCAACAAATTATTGTTGAAATATACCATTTTTTTGGTACAATTTAATTATAAAGAAATTAAATATATAATTATAAGGATGTGATAATATGCCAGATAAAAACATAATTGATATGGAATTATATGCATCTATAGGTAAACAACTCAAAGCTGCAAGAAAGTCAAAAGGCATCAGTTTAGATACTCTTTCAGATTTGATTGGTGGCATAAAAACTAAATCAACTCTAAAGAGATATGAAGATGGAACATCTCGAATAGAAGTAGATACTTTAAAAATTATTTGTGATCAAATTGGTCTTAATTATTTAAATGTTATATCCAAGGCAAGGGAATCCTTAAATAAAAAATCCCAATGGGGTGATGATGCTGCAAACCGTGAATATCTTGCAGATAAGCCTGAACTATTAGATATATACAATCAAATTGTTAACCGTGACGATATGGTTATTCTATTCAACAAAACGAAAGATTTAGATCCAAAAGACGTTGAGTCAGTTCTAATGTTTGTGCAAACAATTAGAAAGCAAAGAGGACTTGATGATTAGACATAAATAATGTCATTTTAAATCATAAAATCCTTCTGGGTGATTTTATGACATTAGAAGATTTTTGTGCACAGAATAATATACAAATCCAATATTATCCATTTACTACTAAGATTAGAGGAATGTGTATGAAGTATGACGATGGATTCATAATAGCAATTAATCCCAGATTTTGCGATTCAACTATGAAAAACACTTTTATCCATGAAATGATACACATCATGCATGATCATTTATATTGCGAAAAAGACGATTTTGAAAAATGTGAAAAAGAAGTCGAGAATATTATAAAAACTATGAAAAATCAATTTGATTTAAATCATATGCCATAAGATGGAGGTTTTAACTATGGAATTACAAGAACAAATGTATCAGTTAAGTGAAAGAATCAAATCGTTAAAGGACAGTATCCAAACAGAGGAAGCGACCAAGCAATCGTTCATACTACCGTTTTTTCAAATATTAGGATATGACGTATTCAATCCGCTTGAATTTGTGCCTGAATTTACAGCTGATGTCGGCATCAAGAAACGCGAGAAAGTAGACTATGCAATTTTAAGAGAAGGACAGCCAATCATATTGATCGAGGCAAAATCATGCAATGAAAAACTGGACAACCACGATTCTCAACTGTTCAGATATTTCGGTACGACAAAATCAAGATTTGCTATTTTGACCAATGGAATCGAATATAGATTTTACAGCGATCTGGATCAGCCTAATGTGATGGACTCCAAACCTTTCTATACCCTTAATATGGAAGAACTTAGTGATCAGTCCATCAGCTATTTAAAAAACTTTATAAGTGATAATTTGAATATCAGCAGTATCCTTGGAACAGCTTCAGATCTAAAATATCTAGGTCTGTTAAAGACAGCATTCAAGAATGTAGTGGAAAATCCATCTGACGATTTTATAAGACTGATATTGAATGACGGAGTGTATGACGGATTAAAGAATCAGCGCGTAATTGAAAAATTCCGACCATTGACAAAAAGAGCTATCAATCAGTATATCAATGACCAAATGTCCAACAAATTTAAAGAGACACTTGCCAATGCCAATTCTGAAACAGAGGCAGATACATCAGACAATAAAACAGCAGATGAAGATGAAGCAGAACCAGTAAAAAGTAAGATTGTTACAACTTATGATGAACTTAATGCTTTTGCAATCGTAAAGGCCATTCTTAGAAAGAATGTATCAGGCAGTCGTATCACATATAAAGATACTGAAAGCTATTTTGGTGTTCTTTTTGATAACAACACCAGGAAATGGATCTGCAGGATTCATTTAGATTCTAGAAAAAAGTACATCGAAATTTCTGATGAAAATAAGAAGTCAGTCCGTCATGATATAAATTCTCTTGACAATATTTATGATCTAGAAGATGAATTGTTGAAATCCTTACAAAAATATCTATAAGAAACAATCTTGAACTATTAATAAGGAGAGAAAAATGAAAAAAATATTAGCGAGCTTATTCTGTCTATTACTCTTCTTTGCCCCTTTTAATTCTTATCGTGTTTCTGCGAAAAATAGCTTATCTGTTGCAAATAATTATGAAACATTTAATTTTAAGATTGATGATTTACAAAGATGGATAAATAAAAGCGACTCTGAGTATTTCAATAAAAAGAAATATGTATTCAAAAAAAGTGGGAAAGGATCAAAAAGAGTAAAGCTAAAAGAGAAAGTATATATTTATGCATACATAGACAAAGAGAATAAAAATAGAGTTTTTTCTTTGGATATCATTGATAAAGATAATGGAAAAAATGAGGACTATATAAAGAATATTTCTAAACTATTCATTAAGGAATTTGGCGCCGATGATCCAAACCAGGTAATTTCACAGGCTGAAGATGTTTCTAGAAATTGTGACGGTGATAAAGACCAAGGAATTTACATTTTTAATCATGTTAATTATAAAGTTATTTTTAACGGTGAACAAAAGGTCTGCGAAAATGATTTTTCTCCAAGCAAATTCAATATGGATCAAGATTATCGTAGTTCTTCCGATTATGCTTCTTTCTGTGATTCTGTTACGTCAAAAAATGAATATTCAAACACACCATCAGAATCACAAAAACACATTTACGATAATGCAACAGTAGAATCGATAAACAGTGGTTCTGGATCAGAATTGGGAGAATATTCAATCATTCATGTAGCATCATCACAGTGCACGGATGACAATTTATTAGACTGGTATTTAAATTATGTTAAACCACACAGTGAATATAAATATAATATTATTCTTTATACAGACAATTCTGGTTATGGCGTATATTCAGCTAACGGAATCATTCAAAAAAATGTAGGTTTATCCCAGTCAAACGGATCTTATGGTGTTGCTAAAACAGATGGATGTACTACCTATTATGTGACAGAAGATGGCAAACTGCAAACCGTACAATAATAACATTAATATGTTTTAATGCCACATAAAAAAGGGCCCTCACTGAAGGGTCTCCAAGGAAATAATGAATCGAATCGATCGAGAAATAATAAAATCGTACACATCAATTGATTTGACACAAGAAAACGGCTGATATAAGATATGAATGAATCTTGGCTACATACGCAACGTATGGGAGTCACTGATATTTTATCTTGACGACGGATATCCGGGCGTCACTGAGGGTCTATCTTGTGCAAACAGGATAGACCTATTTTTATAAGCTTACAATAAAAAAAAGCGCCCCCACTGGCGACTGGTACTCGTCATAGAGGGCTTGCACATAAAAAGAATGACCAACAATCATTAATCTTTTTATGTGCTCATTTTAACATGGGAAAGGAATGAGTACAAATGGCAAAGAAATTAAGAAGACTACCGAACGGCTTTGGCGAGATCAACAAATTATCGGGCAAGAGAAGGAACCCGTATCGGGCGCGTATCCTGGTGTCCAAAGAACTGGATATGACACACGGCAAGGTCAGGAAGAAGTTCAAGACGATCGGCTATGCCGAGACATGGACGGAGGCTTTCGAGCTCCTCCAGTCCTATCACAATTCGCCGTACGGCTACGAAAAGAGGGCCATGACGGTCAAAGAAGTATATGATGAATGGTCGGCCGACCACTTCACGATTGTCTCCGATTCCACGCAGAAAGGCTATAAAGCAGCCTTTCAGATACTGGAGCCTGTCTACGGCATGAAGTTCAAGGACCTCACGGTCCAGGATATCATCCGCTCTATTGACGCATCCGGCAAGAATGCGCCGACACTGAAGCGGTTCAAGTCCATGATGAATGCGCTCTACAGGTACGCCATCGGCCAGGGTATCACCGATCGTGACCTGTCGTCCTACATAGATTTGTCAAGATATCGTAATAAGAACCCGAACCGTACCGAGCATGAACGATTTACGGCCACAGAGATAAAGCGCCTGTGGAAGCATACGGATAATAACACGGTACGCATCATACTGGCCCTGATCTACTCCGGTGTGCGTATCGATGAGCTTCTGAGCCTTAGACGCGAGAACGTGCATCTGGATGACCAGTACTTTGATGTCATCGCATCCAAGACAGAAAGCGGTATCCGAACGGTGCCGATTGCCGACAAGGTCCTTCCGTTCTATCGGGAGTGGATGGACCAGGGCGCAGATACCCTTCTGAGCCGTGACGGCATACGGCCCTACACATATACCACCTTCCGCAAGTACTATTGGGATCCGGTCATAAAGTCTTTGCGCATGCATCATACTCCGCATGATACACGGCACACCTGTGCGAGCATGCTTACAGAAGCGGATGTCAAGCCCGTCGTGATCAAGAAGATACTCGGACACAGCGCCAAAATGGATGTGACCGAAAAGGTGTATACGCATCTTGATGTGTCTACCCTTCTGGATGCAGTTAATTCCATCTAATTTGTGTGGCTTTTGTGTGGCTTTTGTGTGGCTTTTATACAAATTCAGACAATCCTGGACAAATGAAAACGCCTTAGGTATCGTATTTTTACCTAAGGCGCTTCCAAGAAAGTTTTAAGAAAGGGAATTTGATTATGAAGTGAGCTTTTCCTTAGCTCTGATAAAAGAATACATAATAATCATGGCTTATTTATGCCAAAAATGTGTGAAATTTTGTGATTACTTACGATTCTTTTTACTTGCCTTCCACATCTTTGTTTTTTGAGTGATTTTATCATCCATCTTTTTATTGATTTGAATCGCATACTTATCTTTAAAGACTAGATGTAACGTATTAGATCCAATTCCACCGATGGGTTCTCTTTTTTCAATATCCTTAAATTTAAAGAAACGATCACCAAAGAAAAAACCATCACTCACAAACCACATCCGTTTACTAGCCAATGAAGAAAAGACCATACTAATAAAAATGACAGCAATCATGATATACGCAATACGATACAAACCAACTGAAGCTTTATTCACATTCATCGTTTGAATATTTAATGCGATTACAATACCAACAATAGCCATGATACCACTGGAAATGACCCAAACTTTACTATCATCAAACAATTCTGCATCCGCATTTGTTTTTTTCCATTCTGTTAATGCTTTTCGATGTCTCGAATAGACTTGCACCGTATGAAAAACGGAATAAATCATATACGCGACCAAGATCAGCATGATCAACCAACTTGTCCAATTACCTGACATATTTCATATCCTCCCTGAATCAATAGTCGTATTATAACATACTGTGGTAAACTAGAAACATGAAACCCGAAAATAATCTGAAACTCATTGACCGCATGAATCATTCCACGGCTTTTCTGCAACGTCATAATATGACGATTACTGAAGCTTGGGAAGGGCATGCCCGTGTTGAAATGACCATTGATGAATCCATGTTGAATGTCTTTCACATCGTTCATGGCGGCATTCTTTTCTCATTAGCTGATACCGCTGCCGGTACTGCTAGTTTCGCAACCGGAAGAGAAAGTGTGACCCTCAATGCATCAATCAATTTCATCAAGCCTGCTACTGGCAAAAAAATCACTGCTATAGCGACCGAAATATCCCGAGGACATACGATTGGTAACTATGAAGTTTTCTTATTCAATGAAGATGAAACCATCATATCTCGTGCTACCCTTACCATGTATTTTCTCAAGAAAAAAGAAGAAAAGTAATCTACTCTTCTTCTAAAAAGGCTTTCAATGCTTTTAATTGTTTTACTGCTTCTAATCGACCCATTTTATAGACTCGATCCAATTCATTGGGATCGTGACAAATGGATCCGATATTCAATGGCTCTTTTGGACGAATCACAAAGAGCTTTTTTTGTTCCTCTAACACCTGGATTGCATCCAATGTCGCATTATACGATGTATGCCGATGCTCTAAATCTTTAATCACTTCAGGATATCGTTTCAATAAGACACGCAATGCATTCATATTCTTTTGCGGTTGTTTACGATAAGAAGCCGGTTGTGTCAACAAAACTACTTGTTTCTTATATCCCAAAGAAAACATCTTCTTATAGGGAATCGGATCGGCCACGCCACCATCATAAATTGTATAGCCATCCACATGAACAGGACGAGCAAATACAGGAATAGAGGCCGAACCACGAATCCAAGTCAAATCATTGTCCTTGCCATCGACACAAAGATGATATAACGGATCTCCTGTCTTTGCGTCGGTTGCGACCACATAAAAGTCCATCGGATCTTGTTTAAACGTCGTTGTATCAAATACATCTAATTTTTTAGGCAATCGATCATAATCAAATTCAGCACCATATAGATCTCCTGTCAAAAATAAGGAACGAAAACTGCAATACCGCCAATCTTGACAGTATTTTTTATTGTATCGCAAAACTCGATATGGTTGATGAGATTTGAGATTACAACCAAACGTTGCCCCAGCTGAAACAGCAATGGCACCATCGAAGATAATGCCATTTTCCATCCAGACATCCAACACCCCGGCTGTAAACATGCCACGCATGGCACCGCCTTCCAGAACTAATCCTGTTTTCATTCGTCATCTTCCTTTCGGAATGCTTGTGCATAGCCATGATCTTCTCTGAATCCTTGATACAAAGGCACTTTTTTGATCTTTTCAATGTGATATGGCGTTGTTTGATAGACATAATTCAACCAATTTCGATACAACAAGTTCGCATGGGATCGCCATGTTAAGATGGGTCTTTGATGCGGATCATCGTTCGGAAAATAATTTTCAGGAACATGAATTGGTTTTCCGGCATTGACATCCCGGAAATATTCTTGGGCTAGGGTTTCTACACCATATTCAAAATGACCCATCACAAAGACTTGACGATATCCTTTTGTCACAATGATCGTAGAACCTGCTTTTTTGGATCGAGATAATACAACCAAACGATCTTCTTTGGCTAGTTCGTTCTCATCAATTTTCGTATGACGTGAATGAGGAACATTATGGATCTCATCAAACCCATTGGTCAAGAAATCATATTCATCACACAATTCATGTGGAAAGATCCCAAATAGCTTTTCTTTTAATTGGTATTTATGAATACCGTAATGATAATACAATCCTGCTTGGGCACCCCAACAAATATGCATAGTGGAAAGCACATGGGTCTTGGTCCAATCAAAGATATGGGTCAATTCTTCCCAATAATCCACTTCTTCAAAAGGCATTTCCTCAACGGGAGCTCCTGTAATGATCATACAATCATAAAAATTTTCTTTTAGTTGATCCCAGTTTTCATAAAATTTCACCAAATGATCTTTACTCGTGTTTTTGGATTCGTGACTGGAAACTTTCATCAAATCAATATCCAACTGTAAAGGCGACTTACTTAAGAGTCGCAAAATTTGGGTTTCCGTTTCAATTTTTTTAGGCATTAAATTTAAAATCACTACACGCAAAGGACGAATTCGTTGACGACGGGCATTTTCATCATCAATCGCAAATATCTTTTCACTTTCCAATATTTCCTTTGCGGGTAATTCATTTGGAATATTAATTGGCATAATTTTGACTCCTTTTTGTGGCTTAGTACTATTCTACAACGAATTTAAAAAAAGAACAGTTTGAACACTGTTCTTACTTAAAAGCACGTTTAAAACGTTCAAACGGAGATTCCGACTGTCCATCACGAATCTTTTCATACAATTCGCGATCTCTTTTTGAAACACGCTTAGGAATTTCCACTTTGACTTCGACATATTCATCGCCCGTACTGCCACGACGAGATTTTACACCTTTTCCTTTTAAACGGAATTTTGTATTTGGTTGGGTGCCTTCTGGAATCTTTAATTCAACATCTCCATAAACAGTTGGTACTTGGATCTTGGTACCAATGGTTACATCAATCGCACTCACAGGTACGGTGATATAAATATCATCGCCTTGACGTTTAAATGTCGAATGTGGTTTCACATGGATCTCAATGTATAAATCACCATTTGGACCACCATTTACGCCACGTTCTCCTTTACCGGCAATACGAATTTGTTGACCGGATTGAATACCTTGTGGAATCTTGATATCCAATTTTTGACGTTTATGTTCATAGCCCTTACCATGGCATTGATGGCAAGCATGTGTCACTTTCTTACCCGTTCCATGACATTCTGGACAAACCGTTTGTTGCTGGATCACACCAAACATACTTCTTTGTTGGGTCATGACATATCCAGTACCATGACAATGAGGACATGTTTGTACATCCGAAGGATTTTCGGCACCTGTTCCATGACAATGACTACAAGGCTCATCCACTTCGAGCGAAATGGTTTCGGTCTTGCCAAAGACAGCATCCATAAAATCAATGCTCATCTGCATGACACGATCATTTCCTTGACGTGGTGTATTGGCTTGACGACGTGATGATTGACCAAATCCGCCAAATCCACTACCAAAGAAGGAGCCAAAAATATCATTTAGATCGCCAAAATCAGCATAACCGCCAGAGAATCCTCCTTGACCAAATTGACCATCCACACCAGCATGACCAAATTGATCATATTGCGCACGCTTCTTTTCATCACTTAAGACTTCATAGGCTTCATTGATTTCCTTGAATTTTTCTTCCGCATCAGGCGCTTTATTCACATCCGGATGATATTTCATAGCCAATTTTCGATAGGCCTTTTTTATTTGATCCGGTGTTGCATCTCTCGAAACGCCGAGCACTTCATAATAGTCTCTTTTTTCATCTGCCATGAGACATCATCCCTTTCTTTCTAGACGCATAGAGTTCCACAAATGTGGAACTCTTGAAAAACTAGTTCTTTTCCGTGTATTCGCCATCAACAACATCATCGTTATTGCTGTTGTTGTGATTTGCATCATTATTGGATTGTTGCTGACCGGCTTGTTGGTACATAGAAGCACTTGCTGCTTGCGCTGCTTTTTCCAATGCATCCAATTTTGTACGGACATCGTCCATGTTATTCTCATCCAATGATTTTTGCAAGTCATCACGCATTTTCTTGACTTCATCAGCTTGTTTTGTATCGATCTTGTCTTTGTTGTCTTCCAAAGTCGCATCGATTTGAGCAATCAAACCTTCGGCACGGTTACGTAAATCAATTTCTTCTTTACGTTTTTCATCGGCTTCCTTGTTATCTTCGGCTTCACGAACCATACGATCGATTTCTTCATCGCTCAAACGAGAAGAGTTCTGGATCGTAATATTTTGTTCCTTACCCGTTGCTTTATCTTTCGCACTAACATTAACGATACCGTTGGAGTCAATATCGAACGTAACTTCAATTTGAGGAACACCACGACGAGCAGGCGCAATACCTGTTAACTGGAACTTACCTAATTCTTTGTTGTCGTTAGCCATTGGTCTCTCACCTTGTAAAACACGGATATCAACGGCAGGTTGGTTATCGGTAGCCGTTGAGAAGATTTGTGACTTACTTGTAGGAATCGTTGTGTTACGTGGAATCAATACAGTCATGACACCACCCATGGTTTCGATACCTAATGACAATGGTGTAACATCCAACAATAAGACATCTTTAACGTCTCCACTTAAGACACCACCTTGGATAGAAGCACCAATTGCAACAGCTTCATCGGGGTTAACACTGTGGTTTGGTTGTTTACCTAATTCACGAGCAACAGCTTCTTGTACAGCTGGGATACGAGTCGATCCACCAACCAACAATACTTGATCCAAATCACTTGGTGACATATTGGCATCACTCAAAGCATTACGGATTGGTTGCATTGTACGATCAACTAAGAATTTAGTCATTTCATCAAAATGCGCACGAGTCAATGTCATATCCAAATGCAATGGACCAGCAGGACCAGCAGAGATAAATGGCAAAGAAATCTGTGTCTGCATAACGCCTGACAAATCTTTCTTGGCTTTTTCAGCGGCTTCTTTTAAACGTTGCAAAGCCATTGGATCTTTCTTCAAATCAATACCATTTTGTTTCTTGAAATCATCAGCCATCCAATCAACCAAAACGTTATCGAAATCATCACCACCTAGGTGGGTATCACCATTGGTTGACAATACTTCGAATGTACCATCGGCTAAATCCAAGATGGAAACATCAAATGTACCTCCACCTAAGTCATAGATCAATATTTTTTGTTCTTTATCGGTTTTATCGATACCATAAGCCAAGGCAGCAGCCGTTGGTTCGTTGATGATACGTTTTACATCCAAACCAGCAATTTTACCAGCATCTTTGGTTGCTTGACGTTGGGAATCGTTGAAGTAAGCTGGAACTGTAATAACGGCTTCGGTTACTTTTTCACCTAAATAATCTTCGGCATATCCTTTCAAATATTGAAGAATCATCGCGGAAATTTCTTCTGGTGTATATTGCTTACCTTCTGCTTCTACTTTCTGACTGGTACCCATCAAACGTTTGATGGATGAAATTGTATTTTTATTTGTGACAGCTTGACGCTTTGCGGCATCACCGATAATTTTTTCGCCATCTTTGAAAGCAACAACACTTGGTGTTGTACGATTTCCTTCAGGGTTTGGAATTACTTTTGGATCTTTACCTTCCATTACGGCAACGCAGCTATTTGTTGTACCTAAATCAATACCAATAATTTTAGACATAATCAATTCCTCCTTTATTCGCTTACTTTCACAAGTGCAGGTCGCAAAATGCGATCTTTCAACATATAACCCTTTTGCATCACTTCAAGAACAATTCCTGGCTCTGTATCTTCTTTCTTTTCTTGCATCAAAGCCTGCATTGTATTGTGATCAAATGGTTTTCCTTCTGCTTCAATTTCTTTTACGCCTTCGTCTTCCAACACACGCTGTAATTGTTGGTAGATCATTTCAAAGCCTTTCACATAGTTTGTGAGTTCTTCATTTTCAGAATCGACTTTGATGGCCATTCCCATATTGTCAACAATTGGCAATAGAGCTAATCCAGCTTGTTGAAAACGATATTTCTTTGCATTGTCGGCTTCTTTTTGCAGACGCTTTTTCATATTTTCCGCATCCGCATACGCGCGAGCACGATCATTCTTGGCTTGTTTCAGTTGTTCTTCCAATTCTTTGATTTTTTCATCTTTTGGATCGACCTTGTTGATCTTCTCTTTTACTTTGTCTTTGACCGACTTCTTTTCTACTTTTTCTTTTGTATCTTTCGGTGATTTTACATCTCCCGTTTTGACTTCTTCATCATTTGTCTTCTTTGTTTCCTGATCCATCGGACGAGCCTCCTTCCGTAAACACATCTTCAATTACATCACTCATATAATCCATTAGTGCAACTACTTTCGAATATTGCATCCGGTTCGGTCCAACGACCATCAGTTGCCCTTCTTCGTCATTCTTCACATGAAATTTGGTTGATATCACAGAAACATCACCAATTTGTAAGACTTCATTTCGTTCACCTACATGAATGGCAACATTTCCTTCTTGATCGGTCCATTTCTGGAACAAATCACTGTTTTCCAAAATTTTCATCAATTGCTTCAATTTTGAAATATCGCTAAATTCCGGTTGATACAACATATTGCTTCGACCAGATACGGCAACTTTCTCTGTCGCAAATTTCATAAACGCAGTCACAAAGGCTTCAAACAAGACTTCACTTCGAGCAATTTTGGCACTCATCAATGGCTTGATTTCTTGCATCTTGGATACCACCTGATTGATCGGTGTATCCTTCAATTGATCATTGAAGATATCACAACATGTTTTCATGTCATTGACTGAAACATCTTCTCCAAATTGAAACATCTTATTTTCAATATGACCGGTATCCGTTACGATAATGGCAACAGCACTTCGTGAATTGATGGGAATCAATTGCACATTTTGTAAGGTTTGTTGCGAACTATCCGGTCCCAATACAATACTTGTAAGATTGGTCATATCACTTAAAACATCACAACTTTTCTGAACAACTTCATCCAAAGAAAATTGACGTTCGGAAAAGACTTGTTGCAAAGATGCTTTGGTTGGCGTATCCAAATCCGTGACCATTAAATGCTCGACGTAGTATCGATATCCCAATTGTGAAGGAATTCGACCACTCGAAGTATGCGTTTTTTCTAGTAATCCGAGTTTTTCCAATTTTGCCATTTCATTACGAATCGTAGCTGAAGAAACGGGAAAATCTAATAATTCCATCAACGTCTTCGAACCAATCGGTTCTGCACATCGAGTAAACTCTTCAACAATGGTTTTGAATATAACTTTTTGTCGTTGTGTCAACTCCATGAAGGGACTCCTTTCTAGCACTCTTATTCCACGTCTGCTAACAGTATATCACAATAATTAGCACCGTCAACTAAAAAGTGCTAAAAAAATCAAAAAAGAGAGCGAATCAAAAGATTCCACTCTCTAAGCAACTTGTTCAAACTGACTATTGTACAATTTGGCATAAAAACCATGTTTTTTCAATAATTCTTCATGATTGCCTTGTTCCACGATATCCCCATCATTGATGACCAAAATTGTATCGGCATCTTTGATCGTCGATAAACGATGCGCAATCACAAAGCTGGTTCGACCTTCCATCAAATGATCCATGGCTTTTTGAATCAAGCCTTCGGTACGTGTATCCACACTAGAAGTGGCCTCATCCAAGATCAAGATCTTATGATCGGCCAAGATAGCTCGAGCAATTGTCAACAATTGTTTCTGTCCTTGCGAAATATTGCTAGACTCTTCATCCAATACGGTTTGGTAGCCATCGGGCTGTTGCATGATAAATTCATCGGCATGAGCAGCTTTGGCAGCGGCAATGACTTCTTCATCCGTTGCATCCAAACGTCCATATCGAATGTTTTCCATGATCGTACCATGGAATAACCAGGTATCTTGAAGCACCATACCTAATAAAGAACGTAAGCCATTACGATCAAAGGTTCGAATGTCGTGTCCATCGATGCAAATGCTTCCGCTATTGACATCATAGAATCGCATCAACAATTTTACGAGTGTGGTCTTACCTGCACCTGTTGGTCCCACGATGGCTATTTTTTGACCATTCAATACGTTCGCTGAAAAATCATGAATGACAATTTGATTGGGATCATAACCAAAGCGTACGTGATCAAATGTCACTTGACCATCCAAATTTGTTGGATTGGTTGGATTTTCCACGGTTTGTGGTTCTTCTTCTTCGTGTAAGAATTCAAATACTCGCTCACTGGCTGCGGTACTGGATTGCAACATATTCAAGATTTGGGCAATCTGTTGGATGGGTTGTGTAAAGTTACGAATATATTGGAAGAAGGATTGGATATCTCCTACTTCAATGGCATTTTGAATAACTAAGAAACCGCCTAATATCGCAATGACGACATAACCAACATTACCGATAAACTGCATCATAGGCATCATCATGCCAGAGAAGAACTGACTTTTCCAAGCACTTTCATATAAAGAATCATTGGCTTCTTTAAACACTTGCAAGACATCTTCTTCTTGATTGTAGGCTTTGATCACATTTTGTCCGGCAAACACTTCTTCCACTTGACCATTGACATCACCTAGATATCTTTGTTGGTCACGGAAATAGCGTTGAGAATGATGCATCACAAAAGCAACGATCACAATAGATATAGGTAAGATGCAAAGAGCTGCCAATGTCATCCAACCATTGATCGACAACATCATGATGATGACACCAATGATTGTGGTGACACTGGTGATCAACTGCGTAATACTTTGGTTGATTCCTTGTTGGAGAGTATCCACATCATTGGTGATGCGGGATAATACTTCTCCATAGGGACGACTTTCAAAATATTTTAGGGGCATTCGATTGATCTTGGTCGAAATGTCTTTTCGTAAGTTGTAGCCGACATCATTGGCAATACCAGCCATCACAATACCTTGAATAAAGGAGAATAAGGCACTGACTGCATATAAGATCATGACACGAGCCAAAATCATCGTGATCTTATCAAAGTTGATACCGCCTTTTCCTTGTACTTTTCGAACCAAACCGTTGAATAACTCGGTCGTGGCTTGTCCTAAGATTTTTGGTCCAACGATAGTAAATATAGTTCCTAAAATGGCACAGGCTACCATGATCAACAAGCGAAATTTATAACGTATCATATAGGATGCCAATTCTTTGAAGGATTTTCGAAAATCTTTTGGTTTTTCAACGACACGGCCACCACGACCACGTCTTTGTTGACGATCACTCATATGCTAATTCCTCCTGTGATAATTGCGATTGGGCAATTTGTTGATAAACATCACATGTTTTCATCAATTGTTCATGGGTACCTTGACCGACCACTTTACCATGATCCAATACTAAGATTTGATCGGCATGCATGATCGTGCTAATACGTTGGGCAACGATGATCGTTGTAACATCGGAAGCTTTTTCTTTTAAGGCTTTTCGCAATCGTGCATCGGTCGCAAAATCGAGGGCACTAAAACTATCATCAAAAACTAAGAATTCAGGATGTTTCACAATCGCGCGGGCAATGGCCAATCGTTGTTTCTGTCCACCGGAAACATTGGAACCACCTTGAGCAATATGGGAATCCATTCCATGCTCTTTTTCACTCACAAAATCTTCGGCTTGTGCCATATCAATGGCATCCCATAATTCCGATTCCAAGGCATCTTTTTTTCCAAAACGTAAGTTCGATGCGATTGTACCAGAAAATAACACGGATTTTTGCGGTACAAAACCAATGCGATCCCGCAAAGTCTTCAAATCGATATTGCGAATATTAACATCATCCATTAATATAGATCCTTCAGTTACGTCATAGAAACGTGGAATCAAGTTGACCAATGTCGATTTTCCGGATCCGGTACTACCAATCAAGGCAATGGTGTCTCCTTGATGTGCCGTAAAGTTGATATCATCCAATACTTTTTCTTTGGCATGGCCATAACTAAAGGACACATGATCAAAAACCAATTTGCCTTGTTTTTCTGGTGTTTGTGGATGTTCGGGTTCTTTAATCGATGATTTCGTATCTAAAATTTCATTGATTCGATTGGCAGAAACATTGGCTCTTGGCAAGAAGATTGCAATGGTACTGATCATCAAGAAGGCAATGATAATTTGCATCGCATATTGAATAAAGGCCATCATATCGCCGACTTGCAGTTTTCCGGCATCGATGCCATGGGCACCCGAGTAGACGATCAATACACTGATTCCATTCATGATCAACATCATCAAAGGCATCATACAAGACATGGCACGATTGACAAATAAATTGGTTTTCGTTAGATCTTGATTGGCTTTGTCAAAGCGTTTTTCTTCAAACTTTTCTGCTGAGAAAGCACGAATAACAGGAATTCCTGTTAGGATTTCTCGTGAAATCAGGTTCACGCTGTCAATCAATTTTTGTAGGATCTTAAATTTTGGCATGACCACACCAAATAAGATGACCATCACAACGGATAGAACACCGACCGCAACGATCAATATCCAACTTAAATACGATCCTGTCTGTTGGACTTTGATAATGCCACCAATGGCTAAGATGGGTGCATATAAAACGACACGGAAGATCATAGTCATAACCAATTGGATTTGTTGGATATCATTGGTGCTTCGTGTGATCAAACTGGCCGTTGAGAATTGATTCATTTCTTTGGACGAATAGGTCAATACGGTTTCATAGGTCTTATTTCGTAGATTTTTGCCTAATTCGGCTGCAATGCGACTGGCCAGCAAAGCCACCAAGATGGAACAAACCATTGCCACTACAGCCATAAGGATCATTTTCTTTCCGGTATTCCATAGATAGTCGTTTTGTTTCTGATCGAGATCTACGCCTTGGGCTTTGTATTCTTGTTGCACAAATAAGATAGCAGCTTGAGTGATCATCGTGTCCGGATAATCTTTTAAGCGTTTGTTGATTTCTTTGCGTACTTGTGGCATTTGAACTTGCGGTATCATTTGAACCGGAATATTTCGTTTTTCCATAATATAAAGCATCATTTCGGCTTTGGATAACACATCATTCAAATGGTCGTGGGATTCGGTATCCAAATCTTTGACAACATACATGTCTTTTTTCTTTGAATAGGTATAGCCATCTTCAATCGTTTTTTGATTTTTTTCGGTAGAAACATACAAAAGATTTTGCATCGTTTCCACACGAAAGGAATCGGCAACCGCATCTTCTACTCCTTTTTGTTGAAGACCGGTATCTACGATCTTAGAGGTATAGGAAGGAAGCGATAGATCACAATAGGCTTGCCCTAACAATAAGCCAAAAATGATCAATATCCAGATCACATTCTTCTTCATAAATCGAAACATTCGTACCATATTTATTTCCCTTCTTTACTGAGTCTTTTGATATTTTGATTGATTTGATGTAAAACATCGATAAATATCTTTATGTTATCTTCGGGAATTCCCTCAAACATCTTTTTGATTTCTTTTTGACGCACATCATCCAATTTCTTGGTTAATTGCTGTCCTTTTTCTGTCAATGCGAAATGAATCAATCGCCGATCCGCAATATCGATCTCGCTGATGACATATCCACGCTTTACCAAAGAATCCATGGATCGGGAAGCTTGTCCTTTATTGACACACAATGCGTCACTCAAATCATTGAGGGTATCTGCTTCGGGATGGATATACAATCCATTCATTAAGATCACATCGATCATTTTTAGATCATATTCCTTTAAAAAAGCATCCGCTATTTTTTTGATGAGTTGCTTGATTTTTCGCCAAGATAAAAATTCATAATCTTGCATAGGATCACCTCATTTCATTTTAAATGATTTATTTTTAAACATTACAACTTTCCGATACATATTTCAACTTTATTTTGTTAGAATACTTATATGAATAAAATTATTTATCAAAATGATGATCGTATCTATGCCGCCACGACCATGCGCGATATCACCTGTCCGGAAGCTAACAATATGGCTTTACATGTATGTAACGATCCAGAAGCCATCCTACAGAATCGTAAACAATTAGAAAAAGAAACCATTTCCTTGGATCATTGGGCTTTGCCATGGCAAAAACACACCAACAAATCTTATCGCATCACCCAGGCCGATTGGTCAAGAGGTGCCTATACCAAAGAGAGTTCGATCATGGGTGTGGATGCTGTCTATACGACAGAACCACAAACGTTGATTGGTGTTTTTACAGCTGATTGTGTTGGTTTATTGTTGATTGATGAAACAACACCTTGTATTTGTGCAATTCATTCAGGTTGGAAAGGAACGGTACAAGCCATTACCGATAAGACCGTTCATCAATTATTGGATGAACACCTTTTACATCCAGAATCAACCAGGGCATATTTTAGTCCAAGTCTTCAATTTGAGACCTTAGAAGTTGGTTTGGAAGTCGTTGATCAATTGAAAGAAAACCATATCGATATGGATGGGTGTATCCAATATATGCCTAATCATAAGGCTTATATTGATAATCAAGGTATGAATATCAAAATGTTAGAAAAATATGGAATCACTCACATTTATCCTTCGACCTATGATACGAAACCAGATCCACATTGTTTTTCCTATCGCCGTGATGGTAAAACCACCGGTGAACATTTCACCTTTGCCTATATAAAAAACAAGAATGATTAACAGCCCAAAAAAGGGCTGTTTTTTTGAGACCAAATACAACTTGATTTGTATATATAGTGAAAGGACCTTTAAATATGGAGGAGAGACAATGAAGATTCCAATTGATGATTTGGTACCAGCCTATAAAGACTGCATCTTTCGTACGGCTTTTAGTATTACTCGAAATGTAGCCGCTGCAGAAGATATCGTCCAAGAAACATTTTATCAATATATAGTGACAACACGTGATTTTGAAAACGAAGAACATATCAAAGCGTGGCTTTTACGAACTGCAATCAATAAAGCCAAAAATATAAGAATATCGTTCTGGTCACAAAAGCGTGTATCTTTACCTGATTCTATGTGGGGTACATCCCCTCAGATATCCGATGATCAAAGATTAATAAAGGCGGTTTTATCCTTACCAACAAAATATCGAATTGTGATTCATTTGTACTATTATGAAGACTATTCCGTCAATGAAATCAGTCAATTGGTACGGGCTACACCCAGTGCTGTTAAAAACCGTTTGCTTCGCGCGAGACGCATGTTGAAAGATAAATTAAAGGAGGATTGGCATGATGACGAATAAAGAATGGTATAAACGCGCTTTTTCATCGTTACATACATCACCTGATTTTATGGTACAGTTAGAGAATAGAAAAACAGCAAAGTGGTCAAAAAAATGGGCATTTGCGGGGGCATTCATGGTCCTGATCATAGGAACTTCGACCATTTATGCAGCAAATATTGGCGGCATACAAAGAACGATTCAAATATGGATGCATGGAGAATTGACGGATGCAACGTTGACAATCGATGAGAATAATGGAACCTACTCAATCAAGGATCCAAATGGAAAAGCCATACAAAGTGGAGGTGGTGTAGCCATTGATACACAAGGTCATTCCCGTGCTTTAACTCCAGAAAAAATCATGGAAGATCAGGAAAACATGGTATCAACGGAAAAAATAGATGGTCATATGTATCTCTATTATAAAGATCAAAAATATGATATTACCAATCCATTGGCTCATAATACCTATACCTATATCACTTTACGAGATGGCAAAAAAACCTTGTATATCACGGTTGTGAAGTCGGGTGGTGTAGCAACCAGTGAAGATCGATATGTATTACCAGATGAGTTTTCTTGCAACTAAAAAACGATAGTGGTTTTTCGCCACTATCGTTTATGAATTTGTTTATTTACATTTCTGTTTTGAATACTTCTGTTTCATTAGGAAGTAGATACCCAATCCAGTCATCACGATTAAGCTTCCATAGGCTGTGATGTCCATACGGGTACTTGTTTGTACAGTGGTTGAGACTTGTTTGGATGTTTGAGGAACATTTGTTTTTTTGTTTTCTTGTTGTTTTGGACTTTCTATTTCTTTTTTCTTTTCGATATTTGTGATAATGAATCCTTCTTCCATATTTCCACTAATGGAAGTTTCGTATACATCATTGTTTATTTCTTCATAAATTGTATATTGGATTCTTTGCCCATTTTCATCATATTTTTTTAGATCTACAAACGATCCTGTCCATTGGTTTTCTGCATGTAATGTGATAAATACATTTGTTCTTTGTCCATTCGCCAACAATTCCACCTTCACGAAATCGGCTTTTTTTCCATTCCAAACCTTTTGTACATGAATTTGTGTAGAAAGATGGTTTGTCAAAAGATAGCCGTCTTTTTCATTTCCCTCGACTGTATACATATAGCCTTCCAATGGCTTTTCCTTGACTCTATAGTGATAATTTGATCCTGTTGCTGTTTGTGTTGGTAAATTTGTAAATACATAATGCCATTGACCATTTTCATCTGCTTTTATATACCCATAACCAACAAAAATTTCTTCATTCAAATCATCGGTTCGATATAAGTGCAACTCTACTAAAGATGGTCTTTTTTCTGGCTCATTTTGATCATCCCATTGTTTCTCTACTGCAATGGATGTTGTGTCTACATCTCCCATAGTGACCAATCCATTGGAACCAATACCACCACGAGTAGTGGAAGTGTTTCCTGTTATCCAAACCTTTGCTAAGGAAGAGGCCATCGCATCTGCCACCTCATCTGTATGCAAAGATAAGGATTCACTAAAGAGACCAATTAAACTACCTTCTAATTTATCTTGTGGTACTAAAGTGCCATCTTGATATTTCCAATAATATGGATGTCCACCTAACATTGCGTTCATAATGGAAAATTTTGGATTTCCTGAATGAGCCCCCATCGTCGATGAAGCCAAAATATAAATTTCATTCGCATTTTTTGCTTGATTTCCATACAATGCTACACCGTTTTTCAAGTATATTTTTGTGATAGATACAGGACAAGCTGCATAGCCACCACCATCAAGTGTAGCTGTATTATCTGTAATGATCGCATTATTTAATTGTAAGACACCATCATGAAAAGCTTTGTTCATTTTGGAGTATCCATTCACATAGATGCCGCCGCCAAACAAAACATTATCTTTGTGATTGGTACCGAGCATTTGGTTATTTGTGATATAGCCGCAGTAATCGTTGCTACGGAATAAGATGGTCCGCCATAAGATTCACTATATCCGGCTTGGACAAAAATGCCACCGCCACAACCGCCTGATCGATTCCCATCAATTCGACCACCAGTCATATTTAAAATATTTTGACCATTACTTGCTTGTAAATACCCCAATGAGATACCACCACCAGGGCCTTCCGAATTATTATCCTGAATCAACCCACCACTTAAATTGATCACCGTTTGGGATTTATCACGATCACTGACAACCATGCCCTGTACATAGGCTCCAATGCCGCCGCCACAACCAACAGTATCTCCATCAAATCCGCCTATTTTACCATCAACTGCTGAATTATTGCGAATGGTAGCACCCGACATATTTAAGACTGCAAAATTCAACAAGATGCCACCACCATAACAAGCTTGATTGTTCTGAATGATACCACCCATCATATTGATAGTGCTTAATTCCGCATAGATAGCACCACCTTCTGCACGGTAAATAGGTCCATTCGGACGCTTGATCTTATTGTTTTGGAGAATGGCGCCATCTTGAATATTCAACTGTTGATTATACAAAACTTTAATTAATGATTTTTCGGTATTGGGACAATTTTCACTGTTTCCATCAACCGTGATACCTGAAAGAGTAGCTGTTCCCTTTACATTAAACAAGTATCCATTAAAATTCGGATGACGTTTTATTATCGCATTCGTTCCTTTCAACGAAACATCTCCGCTAATGTCAACCGTATCCGTCACATAAATTGTATTTACTGTTTGGATAGACGTTGCTTTTTCACGTGCTTTCTCGAATGTCTTCAAAGCCTTTTCAATGCTTGTTCCATCATTCGTATCATTTCCAGTTTGTCCATTTAAATACAACTCCGTAACATTTTGTACGGGTGTATCTTTCATTGGTGTATCTAACGCACCCGCTGTTGGCATAGTCTTTTCATCTGTAACAGCCGTATTGTCGACAACTTCAGTCTCAGTTTGTACAGGTTCTGGACTGACTTCTTCTGCAAAAATAGTTAAAGTAAATATATGACAAGCACAAACAAAAACAAACGCAAAACAACTCATCCACATCCATTTCCATACTGCTTTCTTATGAATACACATAAATCTCTCTCCTTTCTAGAATAAATTTTATTTATTCATCTTAAATATATCGTTATAATTAATTTTTTTGTACTTTTTAAATAAATCAATTTAATTTTTAACATTTAATTATATTTATTTAAATATGTCTATTTATAACACATGAAAAAAGGTATCAAACATTTCGTTCGATACCTTTTTAGAATTGATATTGTAAGAATTAGTAATACCTGCGCATTAACAGGATGATACCTAATAATGGTAAAATTGTCATCATGAAATACACACGGATATCCATTTCTACACCCGTCTGTGTACTCTTTTGCTTGGTTGGTTTTTCTTTTACAGATGCACTAGCAACTATATGTTTATTTGTGATGATAAAGCCATCATTCGCATCCTCGCTGATGGAAGTCGAATAGCAATCCATCTTGTTCTCACTGTTCAGCTTGACGGTCTTGTTCGTATCTTTGCCATCGGCCAACAGATGTACCGTAACCTCTTTGGCGCGTTTGCCATCTTGGTTGTTATTGTCATCCTATTTCTTGGAAATAGCAATTGAAGTTGTCGCCATTTGGTTATTGAATGTGATGCTATCTACTTTCGTTTTTCTGATAGGTTGGATTTGCGAGAATTCGTCCTGTTTCTTTCCCGGATGCATCATATTCCAATTGTGGTGTTACAGTTACTGTATATTCATTATCCGTTCCGGATAATCCTTGTACTGTATATCCAACAGATACATTTATCATATCCACACCAAATCGTACATAAGTTGTTAAATATCCATCGATTTTCTTTGTATTTGTAATCTTTATAGCTTACAGATCTGAAGCAACTTGTTGAATCGAAAAATGCTCATTAGATTCCGCACATAGATATTTAACATACGAATCTAAATGATCAATCAAATGAATTTCATTTTGTGCAAATCCATTGCTATTCCAAAATTTAATCGCCTGATGATGTACTTGCTTGATCCAATGTGTAACGAACCGAGACAATGGCGTTTGTACCAGATTCAAACGTATCATTATTTGTAATAATCACAGCATGAAAATGAGAGGATACATCTTGATTGGATGTCTCTATTGTTTGATCTTCTGATGACTCAGCTTGTAATGGAATTGAATTCGAAGTCAAAATGCCAAAAAACATCACAACAACTAAAAAACTTGTGAATAGGTTTTAGCTCCATTTGTTCATTTTCATTGTCTTTCCCTCTTCATACACTTTAATACGATCAACTAAAGTTATCTTTCTCTTAAATAAGTTTACGCTCCTAATTCTGCTTTTATGTGATTTTACATGTATTAAAAAATAACTGAGCTATTCATGATAGCTCAGCTATTTGATTTAGATTCGATTTAAATATATTTTATTCACCGAAATAACGTTTCAACAAGCCTTCGAATGCTTTACCATGACGAGCTTCGTCACGAGCCATTTCATGAACAGTATCATGAATAGCATCCAAATTAAGTTGTTTTGCTTTCTTAGCCAATTCGAATTTACCTTCGGTTGCACCATATTCAGCTTCCACACGAAGTTCCAAATTCTTCTTTGTCGAATCGGTTACAACTTCACCTAACAATTCTGCAAAACGAGAGGCATGATCTGCTTCTTCAAATGCAGCTTGACGATAATACATACCAATTTCAGGATATCCTTCACGCATAGCTACACGACTCATTGCTAAATACATACCAACTTCAGAGCATTCACCTTCAAAGTTTGCACGCAATCCTTCAATAATTTCTGGATCTACACCTTTCGCAACACCAACAACATGTTCGGCTGCCCATTCACGATCAGCGGATTCATCAACCAATACGAATTTGTCTTTTGGTTGTTTACAAGTTGGACATTTCCAATCTGCAGGAAGATCTGCAAATTTTACACCTTCTACTTCTTCATCATAGATGTGTCCACATACTGTACATTTATACTTTGCCATAAAAATTTCCTCCTTTAGTTTCTATTTCTTGATTGGGATTTTTCTAAGCATGACTCACACGTGCCATAAAAGTTAATGGAACACCCCGTGATCTGACCTTTGAAGTGACGACTGGCTCGTTTTTGTATTTCTGTTACGTCCAGATCGTCTTCCATATCATATACACGTCCACACTTTTGGCAGATGAAGTGATTATGAGGAATCATATTTCCATCATAATGATCCGCGCCTATGCCTGTCGATAATCGACGAATAACACCCAAATCAGTCAATACCGATAAGTTACGATAGACCGTACCCAAACTAATATTAGGAAAGGTCTTAGATACATCCTGATACACATCATCCGCTGTTGGATGGTCTGTACGATGTTTGATGTTTTCTAAAATTGCTTCCCGTTGTCGGGTATACTTCAATGTTGCCATCTTTTCTCCTTTTCAATAATAGTAACTATTGCTGATATTATAATAATCAAAAGAGGGTTTACTGTCAACCCTCTTTTTGAAAAATTATTTACTACGAAGTGGTTTTCCTTCTTTATCCCACATACCAATACCGGTAATGGCACAGACCATTGAGAAGATTGGAACGATGAAGATGAACCATGCATATGGAATATACGCATTGGAACATCCCAATACACCCATAACATAGATAGTCGCAACACCCCAAGGAACGATTGGTGCGGATAAGGTACCAGCATCCTCTAGCGTACGTGATAGTACTTTTCGGTTAATGTTCATATCATCAAACGTGGATTCAAACGTTTGTTCGGTCACAATGATAGATACGGTTTGTCCACCAGCTGTCAAGAAATTGACGATGTAGCAATAAATCAAAGTAACCAAGACCAAGATGGATTTATTCTTGATAAACTTCAATAAGACATTTTGTGCTAAGACTTCCAAGATACCTGTAGAAGTAATGATAGCACCCATAACAGAAGCAACCATAAAGGTTACCAACAATTCGGCCATAGATAACACACCACCACGATTCAACATCGGATCGACGATGGCTACACCAGTTTTAATGGAGAATCCATTAAAGGCAAAGTTCATCAAATCCACAAAGTTCACACCTTGGAACAACATCGCAAAAATAACGGATACACATACAGCCAAGCCCATACCTAATAAGGATGGTAATTTGAATACAGAAACCAAAATAACTAAGATTGCTGGTAAGATCAACAATAAATTGATATTGAAGTTTTTAGACAACGTCTCCATGATCAATTTCTGTTGGGCCATATCCATGGCTCCACCACTATAATGTAGACCCGCAATCGTAAACAAGATCAATGCGACTAAACCGGCAGGCAATGTTGTAAACTGCATTGAATGGATATGATCATACAAAGGGACTTTCGATACACCACTGGCTAAGTTGGTCGTATCGGATAATGGTGACATTTTATCACCTAACCATGCCCCTGAAACGATAGCACCAACAACCAATGGAATCGGAATACTGGTTGTCGAGGCAATGCCGACCATGGCCAAACCCATTGTGGCAACCGAACCAAATGATGTTCCGGTAAATTCAGATGTTAAAGCACACAACACAAAGGCCAATGGCACTAAGATTTTTGGCGAGATGACCATCATACCATAATACATCAAGCTAGGAACGGTTCCGCCGGCCATCCAGATACCGACTAACATACCAACCATGATAACGATCAAGAAGGTTGGCATACAATCAGCTGCCGTAGAAATAATGGATTTTTCCACTTCTTTCCAAGGAATGCCTAAAATCTTTGTGATGATAACCGCAACAATCACACCCGCAAACACGGACATGGTCGTATTGACACCAATATTGATCATTACGATCAAAACTAATACGATCGCAAAAAATGAAATCAACGCAAACGCTGTTGATGGTTTTTTTCTTTCCTCCATACTACTTCAATTCCTTTCTTAAAAAGTTTTCAGCACTTTCCATACGTGCTTTTCGATAGGCAAATGACATAAATCGATGTTCTGCTCCTGGTACGATCAACAAGTTGGCTCGATCTTGATAGATTTCTTTGTACTTGTAGGAACATTGACAACTCGCCGTAATATCTTGATCTCCATGCACAATATTGACGTTTTTATCAAATCGTGCGGCATCTTTGTATGGATCCAATTGGAAACAATCTTGATAAAAGGCATAGCCCATCTTTAATCCTTCTGCATCCGCACATTGGATTTGTTCAATATCAGATACATCCGTACCACATAAGGTTTTGTGTTCTCGCAAATTATAAATCAGATCCGGTGCTGGACACCACATTGATAATGCTTTGATTTCATCTTTATGACGACCAGCTACCATGGAAGCAACCGCACCACCAAGGCTTGTTCCATGTAAGGCAATTTTGTGAGGATCCACAAAATCTTGGGCTTGTACATAAGCCAACATGGCTTCAGCATCTTTGATTTCACTGGAAACCGTCATATCCTCAAAGCGACCATCGCTTTCGCCACTACCATTCATATCAAAACGTACACTCGCGATACCATCTTTGCAGAGTCGTTTCGACAATTCTGTATGAACAAAATTGATTTCATTGCGATCATCGCAAAATCCATGTAACAAGATGACCATACCAACGGGTTGGCTTAGATCGTCTGGAACATGCATCATACCTCGAAGTGTCAATCCATCACGAATGATTTCCACATATCTCTCCATGTCATTTTCCTCCCGACCTGAGTATCATACCACAATTTCCCATATTTGTTTATATTTTTGATTCATTTGTTCATTATACAAACACAAGAAAAATCCGAATCCTGAGATCCGAACTTTTCTTATCAGGCACCTGCCATCGGATGATCAATGGTCACGACCAAATACACTTGTTTATCTGTTTTCATATGGGCTTTCAATACTTGAATCAGTTCTTTTTCTGATCTTTTTTCATCGAATGGAACAACTAAATCAAAGACTAAATTGGTGTGGGTTGGTCCATCCACAATACGAAAATCATGAAAGGTCCATCCTTCATCAATTTCTTTGATGGCATTCTTCAATAACTTTCGATATTGATTCGTTAAAGGATCATTGATCTTGACCGGATCCATATGAATGACCAATTCCATTTGGAGTTGTTTTTTGACCATTCGTTCCAAATTATCAATGCTATCATGAATATCTAAAATATTATCTTCTGCATCCACTTCCACATGTGCACTCGCAAAGACTTGACCAGGACCATAATCGTGGATCATGACATCATGAACGCCAAAAATTTTATCATTTTCCATCAATATTGTTTTTAAGGCTTTAATTTTAGCGGGGTCCGGTGCCTTTCCAATCAAATCATTCATCGTTTCTTTAATTAATTGGAATGCATTATAAATAATTAATATGGATACGATTACACCCATATATCCATCTAAATTAATTGAAATCATTGGTGAAATACATGTCGAAAGCAATACCGCACTGGTACCAAATAAGTCACTGATGGCATCCATGGCTACTGCTTTTAATAAAGAAGATCCATATTTTTTGGATAAGGACATATTGTAGGCATACATATATCCTTTTACACAAATAGAAATCACTAGGATCAAAACTGTGATCCATCGAAAATCAATCGCATTTGGGTGTTGAATCTTCAGCACGCTTTCTTCCATCATGCGTAAACCTAATACACATAGAAACAGCGCAATCACAAAGGATGTCAATGTTTCCGTGCGTTGATGTCCAAATGGATGTTCTTGATCAGCGGGTTTATTCGCAAAATGAAAGGAAATGACCGATACAATGCTGGAACCTGCATCGGTTAAGTTATTGATACCATCGGCCTGAATGGAAATGGAATGAACAATGGTACCAATGCCAAATTTGATCACAAATAAAAATATATTAAGAAAGATACCTAAAATGCCACTGATGCGACCAACGATATCGCGTGTATGTGGTGAATTGGGATCTTGCCCTTTTGTATACCGTTGTATTAACCATTGAATCATATCCCTGATACTAACATTCGCGCTTTACCTTTTCAATGGATTTTCGTAAGCCTCATAAAACTCTTTATTCTTATTGAAAGTTTATGTTATAATGGTCGGGCATGGAGACGTATCGAAGTGGTCATAACGAGCTCGACTCGAAATCGAGTTGTCCATCCGGGCACGAGGGTTCGAATCCCTCCGTCTCCGCCATTACGTAAAGAAAGCAGCCATGAGCTGCTTTTTTTTAATCTTCTCCATATTTTTCTTGATTTTTCTGAACGATCGCAATGATCTCACTGGCCGTTTCTTCAATGGCTTTATTGGTTACATCGATAACACGACAATGCAGACGATGCATAATATTGTGCGCATATTCCAACTCTTTTTCAATGGATTCTACATTGGAGTAATTGGCTTCGGGTTCTAGCCCAATTGTTTTTAATCGTTCACTGCGAATGGAACTCAATTTTTCTTTGGATACTGTCAAACCAATGATTTTATAAGGAGGAACTTGAAAGATTTCCGGCGGTAATGGAACTTCGGGTTCCAATGGCAAATTGGCCACTTTGATTTTTTTGTTTCCCAAATACATCGATAACGGTGTTTTGGATGTACGCGATACACCCACCAAGACAATATCCGCATGTAAGAAACCAATCGGATTTTTACCATCATCGTATTTCACCGCAAATTCAATGGAATTGACTTTCTTGAAATATTCACTATCCAATCGATGCACCAATCCAGGTTCCAAACTCGGTGGACATGACGTAATCGTACCTACTGCACTCATGATTGGCCCCATGATATCAACGGTAACAATGTGATTTTGTTGGCAACGTACACTCAAATAGGTACGCAATTCGGGTGAAATCAAAGTATGGGCAATGATGGCCGATTGATTTTCAATTTCAGAGATCAAAAGATCAATCTGGGAAAACTCGCGTACATTGGGTAAGCGAACAATATCAAACGATTCCTCCGGAAATTGAGAGATAGCAGCCCGTACGACAGTTTCTGCCGTTTCCCCAATCGAATCCGATACAACATAGATTGTTGGTTTTATTTGCGACACACCATCATCTCCTTTCCTGTTTGGCTAGGTCCACAATGATCTGGATAAAATTCGTTTTTGTGATTCGTCCGCGAATGCGGAACGATCCATCTTCTTCTTGATGAAGCACAGGCAAACAATCCACTTCATGATCGATCATTTTCTGTGCTGCAACCACGATCGATTCCGAATCTAGTATGGTCACCAATTTTGACTTCGGTGTCATTACCATCGAAATAGGCAGACTTTTTAGATCATCTTTGTGCATTGCCGCTTTCAATAAATCTTTTCGCGATACGATTCCAACCAATTGATTTTGATTGACGACAAAAACACTTCCCACATCTTCCGTAAATAAAGTAATAATGGCATCATAGACATGACTGTCTGGAGCAACCACAACAGGCAACGAACAATATTGATCAACTCTTTGATTTAATATCGTATTGTTTAAAGGGTCCATTGGTTTGCCAACATAGTAATATCCTAGCTTTCTCTTGGCTCCAATGATTTCTAATGAAGTAAGTAACTCAAAATCACCGCGCAACGCTGCTCGTGTGACATGACACTGTGCCGCAATCGCATTGCCAGAAATTGGCCCTTGTTGGCGAACAATATCAATGATTTTTTCTTGTCGGTCGCTCAACTCCATGATTCCACCATCCTTAGTAAATTTATTTTACCATATTTACCAAGCGGTATCTTCGGTATCCTTGCGACCTTTTCCAGTGGCTGCATCTAAAATCAAACGTTGTTCAAACGATGCCACATTTTTCTTAGTAGTCTTAACCATATCCGGATTTACCGAAATATAATCAATGTCATTTTGCACAAGGAATTGCGCAAACTCTGGATAGACAGATGGTGCTTGTCCACAAATCGATACGGTCTTGCCATCTTGGTGTGCGGTTTCAATCAAATGACGAATGGCACGTTTCACAGCCAAATTTCTTTCATCAAACAAAGAGGAAATGCCTTCATTATTGCGATCACAACCTAACAATAACATCGTTAAATCATTGGAACCAATCGAGTAACCATCCACATATGGATTGAATTGATCGGCTAAGATAATATTGGATGGAATTTCTGCCATTAAATACAATTTAAAATCATCATTTCGAACCAATCCTTCACTTTGCATGATGGCCGTGATTTTTTGAATCTCAGAAACCGTACGACAGAATGGAATCATGCAGTGTAAATTGATCAAACCAAATTCTTCGCGCACTTTTTTTACAGCACGTAATTCCAATTTAAATCCTTCGATATATCTTGGATCATAATAGCGACTGGCTCCGCGCCATCCTAATAAATCCGCTGGTTCTACGGGTTCAAATTCTTCACCGCCTTTTAAATTGCGATATTCACCCGACTTAAAATCAGAGAAACGCAAAACAACCGGGCGTGGATTTAGGGCCCGAGCCACTTTGGCAATGCCATCTGCCAATTGATCAATGACATCTTGGGCTCTTCCGGTTTTGATCATATATAATGGATGTTCATGAATAAAGGTAGTCCAAATAAATTCTTCACGCATCAATCCCACACCATCACAAGGTAATGAAGCATATTTTTCAGCAAGATCGGGATTGCCTAAATTCATCATGATCTTGGTTGCAGTAGGTGCAAAATATTCAGCTTGAACGATGGTTTCTTGTTTCTGCTCTTTTGGCTTAACTAAATCTGTGACCATACCCTCATAGATAATGCCGTTACGTGCATCCACTGTCACTTCCATACCCGTTTTTAAGACATCCGTTGCACTTTGCGAACGTGATTTTGTACCGACTACACACGAAATTCCTAATTCTCTGGATACGATGGATGCATGGCAGGTCATTCCTCCTGCATCGGTAATAATCGCAACGGCTTTTTTCATGGCTGGTACTAAATCAGGTGATGTCATAGAGGTGACTAAGATGTCACCGGCTTTGAATTGATCCATATCGTCTGGGTTGCGGATCACTTGTACTTTTCCAGCAGCCACTCCAGGACTTGCCGGTAATCCTTTCACTAAAACATGATGATTTGTGGTCATAGTTGATTTTTCCTTTTTCTTGCGTGACCAAACGGTTTCAGGACGAGCTTGTAGGATCTTGATTTGGTTATCTCTTCGATCAACGGCCCATTCCATATCCATGTAACAGCCATAGTGCTTTTCAATGGCCAAGGCAATTCTAGCCAATTCTTTCACTTGTTCATCCGTAATAGCTGGTGCGTTCGCCCTTTCATCGGAAACCTTACGTTCTTCTACGCCACCATCTTCTTTTTGAACCAATTCGATTGGTTTGCGATTGATTTGTTTACGAACAATACTTAAATCACTCTTACGAACTAAAAAGTTATCGGGTGTTACGGTTCCTTGTACGACATATTCGCCCAGTCCCCATGCACCTTCGATCATGATGTTTTCATCCGATCCATTGGAAATATCGACGGTAAACATCACACCAGCCGCTTTGGAGAATGCCATCAATTGAACAGCGGCCGATAAGGCAACATCTTCATGGGAAAAGCCTTGTTTTTCTCGATAATAGACTGCTCGATCCGTAAAACAAGAGGCATAACATTCTTTTACTTTTTCAACCACTTCAGCTTTACCTTTCACATTCAAATACGTATCTTGTTGTCCGGCAAATGAAGCATCGGGAAGATCTTCAGCGGTGGCACTGGAACGAACCGCTACAAACGGATCGGATTCCCCAATCTTTTCGGCCAATTGATCATACGCTGTCTCGATGGCTTCTTGTAGATCTTCAGGCATAATAGCTGCCATGATCATTTCACGTATTCTCTTACATACTTTCGAAAGGGCAATGGAATCATCCACATTTTCCAGTTCAGCTAATTCTTTGTGAATCTTTTGATTGGTTCCCGTTGCTTCCATAAAATATCGATAGCCATGGGCCGTTGTTGCAAAGCCATAGGGAACAGGTGCCTTTGTTTGGGATGTCATTTCTCCTAAGGAAGACGATTTTCCACCAACTAGGGCTACATCTTCTTTTCGTAATTCATCAAACCATAATACATAGGCTTCTTCTCTTGTACGCATACTACTTCCTCCTGAATGATATATATAGTATATATCTTTTTGTAACTTATAGTATATACTATTTATATTTTTAAGTATATACTTTTTTAAAAAAAACATAAAAAAAGTCTGAAATCTTTACGACTTCAGACCATTTGATATAGGATTAAGCTGCATTTTGTATATTGAAATCAGGATCATCATCGCCATGTTTATAGACGATCTTCAATAGAATTGGCGTAATAATCGTTGAGAAGACAACGCTTAATAAGACCGGTGTGATAAAGATTTGTGGCAACAAATGGAGTGCCATACCTTTATTGGCTACGATCAAGGCAACTTCACCACGTGAAATCATTCCACATCCAATTCGAATACTTTGTTCTTTTGAATAGTGACAAATAACACCACCTAAACCACAGCCAACAATCTTTGTCAAAACCGCAGCAATACACAAAATCAACGTTAACGCTAACAACTCACCGGTAAAATGAATAGGTGAAAGTTTTAAACCAATACTAGCGAAGAAAATAGGTGTAATCAAAATATACGATACAGTACCAATTCGTTTGGTTACATATGGACATTGTTGCGTACCCGAAATAATCAAACCAGCTACGAATGAACCGGTGATATCGGCAACACCAAAGAATGCTTCAGCAATATAGGCCATGATCAAAGCAAACGCAAATGATGTGATCGAATATCTTTGTAGACCACCTCGTGAATCGTGTTCAAACCAGAATTCAAAGGCTTTGTGTAAACAGTAACCAGCAACAACCGCAAATACAAAGAACAATACGATTTTCAATAATACCATACCAATATTTACGGACGTATCGGCCATACCAGAGACCAAAGTCAAACAAATGATACCTAATACATCATCGATGACAGCCGCAGCCAAAATGGCATTTCCACTTTCGGTGGCTAAACAATCCATTTCTTTCAATGTTTCTACGGTAATTCCAACACTGGTAGCGGTTAAGATAACACCTAAGAACAAATTACCTAACCAGGCTTCGGGTCCGACATTATAGAAGCCACCAATGATATAACCAACGATCAATGGAACGATGACACCAATCGTGGCAATGATAAAGGCTTTTAGCCCCGCTCGTTTTAAATCGGTGATACTTGTTCCCAAACCGGCACCAAACATTAGAATGATGACACCAATTTCCGATAATGATTCAATCAAATTGCTCATCTGAACAAGGTTTAAACAAGCTGGGCCTAAAATAATACCCGCAATTAATGCACCGACAACACTTGGCATTTGTAGACGACGTGTGAATAAACCAAAAACTTTGGTGCTTAATAATATTAATGCGATATCCAACAAATAACGATAATCTGTCATATACATTCCCCCAAAGAAAATTGTCTTAATTTACATAGCTCATTGTACAACATTCAGACAAAATATAAAAAAATTTTTTATTCATTTTACAACATTTGCCCATTGTGAAACGGATAAAATGGTATCACTTTTCCTTGCATAAAACATAAGATGTACCTATAATAATCTTTGTGTTCGGTAGAAGATAGTGAGAGAACATGGGAACCATGTACCGAAGAATTAATGATTTCAGGTCTTTAGATCACTATTGGACGAACCTCTGGAGAGATCCGTATGGACACCGAAGGAGCAAAACTCTCAGGTAAAAGGACAGAGGAGATAAAGTTTTTTATATGTCTCCTCCAATTAAGGAGGAATTTTTTTATGTCTGAGCTGACTGCCATACTTACTACGATCGATAGTGCCATCTGGGGACTACCATTGATCATCTTACTTCTAGGGACTGGAATTTATTTCACCTTCCGTCTTGGTTTTTTACAATTCCGGAAATTACCACTTGCTTTCCACTATATTTTCCATGGTGACAGTGAAGAAAATGACGAAAACGGGGATGTATCCGGTTTCCAAGCTTTGTGTACCGCCCTTTCTTCAACCATTGGTACGGGAAATATCGTTGGTGTAGCCACAGCCATTGCCGCTGGTGGACCCGGTGCTTTATTCTGGATGTGGGTATCCGCCTTCTTTGGTATTGCCACCAAATATTCCGAATGCTTATTGGCACATAAATATCGTGTCAAAGATGAAAATGGCCAAATTGCTGGTGGGCCTATGTACTATATTCAAAATGGTCTTCACTCCAAAGTATTAGCGAAGATCTTTGCCTTGTTTGGTGTTGGTGTTGCCCTTTTAGGTATCGGTACTTTCACCCAAGTTAAATCGATTTCCGATGCTTTGACATTAAGCTTTAACATTCCTAATTATGTAACAGCAATCGTCTTAACCTTGTTGGTTGCGTTCATTACGATTGGTGGTATTCATCGAATTGCTCATGTCGCTGAAAAAATCATTCCATTTATGTGTATCTTCTACATCACTGGTGTGGTGTTAATTTTAGTCACTCATTTATCTGCTATTCCTGGTGTTTTCTATTTGATTGTTAAAACGGCATTTGTTCCATCTAGCGTTGTTGGTGGTGGTATTGGTATTGCGATGCAAAAAGGTATTGCCCGTGGTATTTTCTCCAATGAAAGTGGTTTGGGTTCGGCTCCTATTGCCGCAGCAGCTGCTAAGACAGAATCGCATGTAGAACAAGGCTTGATCTCCATGACAGGTACTTTTATTGATACGATCATCGTATGTACAATGACAGGTCTTGCCATCTTGATCATGAATGCGAATACAACTGGTCTAGAAGGAGCTGCCATGACAACTTATGCCTTCCAAAATGGATTATTTATTCCTTATGTTGGTAAATATATCGTTAATATTGGTTTGGTTTTCTTTGCCTTTACAACGATCATTGGTTGGAACTACTATGGCGAACGTTGTATGTACTATCTAAAAGGCTTGAAAGCTGTTAAAGTTTATAAAATCATTTATATCGTATTTATTGCGATTGGTCCTTTCATGACATTGGATTTCATTTTTATCTTAGCCGATATCGTCAATGGTTTGATGGCTATTCCAAACTTGATTGGTCTAATTGGCTTACGTAAAGTGGTCTATGAAGAAACGATGAATTACTTCAAAGCACCAGAAAAACAACACGTTACAGTGGATGAATTAGCGGAAGAATCCGCTTGATCGATAGTTTGACTATCGATCTTTTTTTATTAGCGACTGCTTGAATGACATCATCTGCCATCGCAATCAAAATGGCAAGTGCAAGTAGTTCTTGTTTCTTCTCAAAGATTTCAATTTCATACTGTTCCGCAATCGAGATTGCCTTTCTTTTGATGGGCCATTTGGATCCACAGCCGTGAAATGCAAACTGAAGATATTCCCATCTACCGAATAACCATTTATCAGTTCATACGACTTTTTAAAAAGTTGAAATTTTCGTGCAATCGAACAAATCATTTGATCTTCTAGATAAATATAAATAAAGCATACGCTGTCGATATACGCATGTTTTTGCCCATTCATCTCATAATGTGGTCTTATCACCAAAGGATACGACCTTACTGGATATCTCATAGACTTGTTTTTCTGTTTCATCATAGACATACAAACGTTTATGCAAGGATAAAAGTTTTTCTTTTATATAATATTTCATGTACTTTCCTACTTTCTATTTTTTTCTTTATGTTATAATAACCAAACGAAAGGATTCGATGATATGAAATTTAGTGATATTGATTTTTCAAGCATCGCCAATATGATGAATAATTTAAGCGATGAACAAAAAGAAGATCTAAACTCGATGGCTCAAGATATGATGGATAAAGTACAAACAGAGCCAGAAGAAGAAATCAGTTTTTATGAATACTTGCACATTGATGAAAAGGACTATAAAGAATTACCAGGCCAAGTCTTAGATTATATCGAAGCAGCCAGTGATATGGAACAATTCTACGAAGACGATGAAAATGCCGATGTATCAGCCGCTGCTCTTTACTATGCCAAAGCTGTCTTAGTCATGGAACGAGAATATCATTTTCCTATCTTTAAAAATGTACTGCAAGTACCAAACATGACCATTCCTGCAACTACAACGATCCAATCGTATTGGAACGCATTGACAGATGAAAACATCCATCGCTTAGCGGATGAATATTTTGGATCATCCGACCAATGGGTCAAAGAAAAACAACTTCTCCAAACCGTTATGATTTGTTTAAATCGTGCGGAATACGATGTCATTCATGCACAAGATCTGCAAGTATTAAAAAAAGCCCTTATTGATGAACAAGGACTTCTTCAAATCGCAGCACTGCAATAAGTGCTGTTTTTATTTGTTTAAATAATAATGACCTAAAGCATCGGCGGCTTTGATGGCATGGGCCACCATCGTTGAATTGACTTCAAATGGCATATTGTGCAACGTATCCTTTTCGGCACAAGCCAATGTCGCTACATCCATACACTTTTGATTCGTCAATTCTTTGACACCCAATTGTTCCATGGTCACTGGCAATCCCACTTCAATACAGAAAGGTACCAAAACATCCAATTCTTCTTTTGGTGCATCTTCCAAAACCAACTGAACCAATGTTCCAAATGCTACCTTTTCTCCATGATACATGGCATGACACTCTGGTAAACAGGTTAACCCATTATGAATGGCATGGGCTCCTGCAAGACCTGCGCTTTCAAAGCCAATACCCGAAAGCAAGGTATTCGCTTCAATGATCTTTTCTACCGATGGTGTACAAACACCCGCTTCTAAGGCGATTTTCGCTTTAACACCTTCCGCTAACAACGTATCTCGACATAATTTAGCAATAGCCATTGCCGCAAGAGTTGTTTTTCCACCTGCGCAAGAAATCGCATCACTGCGTTGGCAGGCTCTAGCTTCATAATAGGTAGCTAGTGCATCGCCAATACCAGAAACGGTTAATCGTACGGGCGATTTGGCAATGATTTCAGTATCCATCATGACCAGATTTGGATTGGATGGTAAAAATAAATACTCTTGGAATACGCCTTCTTCATTATAAATAACCGATAAGCCAGAACAAGGTGCATCCGTGGAAGCAATTGTTGGCACGATAAATACGGGTGTTTTCGCATAATAAGCAACGGCTTTGGCGGTATCAAAGATCTTACCACCACCAATGCCAATGACAAGATCACATTGATTGTCTTGGAGAATATCTTTTAATCGATTGATTTCTGACATGCAACATTCTCCATGGAAATAATCAAATACATAATCGCAATCTTGATCTTTGAAACTAGCTTCAATTTGTGCACCCGAGCGCTTATAACCACCCTGACTTATTATAATAAGGGCTTTGGTTCCGGATTGACTGGCATAGGTACCTAAATGATTCATTTCACCCGGACCTTGAACGTACTTGCTTGGGGCAATTAGAACTTTTGTCATAAAAATACCACTCTTTCTTTATTTCATTATATAAAGCTTGTGATATTTTTAGCAAGCATAAAAAACAGCATATCTTTCGATACACTGTCTTATCCATTAGTCTTTGTTGCGAGCTTCGAAAGCCATCTTGCTGGATCCACTATGACTTTGTGGTTCAACCAATTTCTTACCAGACTTGAATGCAACCATACATCCAAGAGCTAACAATAAGATAGCGAAGATCAATTGTAAACCATCGGTCATGAATACAAATCCACCGGTAACAAATAACTTCATTACGATGTTGTAGATACTTAAGCATAATGAAGAAACGGTAACAACAAACATAAATACCATTGGTACATATAACATAGCACCTTTACGTCCGGTAACCTTTAAGAATACAGCTAATGTGATCAAGGTCATCGCAGCTAACAATTGGTTGGTAGCACCGAATAGTGGCCAGATATTTTGATATCCACCTAAACCTAACAAATAACCACCGAACAAAGAGATAGCTGTAGCTACATATTTATTGGTTAACCATTGTAATGATTTGTTGTCTTCAACCAATTCTTGTAAAGACATACGAGCGATACGAGATACAGCATCCAATGTCGTTAAGGCCAAAGCCGATACGAACATAGTCATGACACACAATCCAACGGATTGAGGTAATCCTAATTGATCAACTAAACCAGTAACACCAGCAGCAAATTTTGTGAATGGTGTAGCACCATCAGCCAATGCAAGACTCGCTAATTGTTTATTTAATACACCATTGCTAGCTAAACTTGGTAAAGAACCAACAACTACGATAACTAATACAGCTAACATGGATTCTAGTAACATAGCACCATATCCAACTTGTAACATATCTTTTTCATTTGCGATTTGTTTTGAACTTGTTTCACTAGAAACCAAAGAGTGGAAACCACTGACAGCACCACAAGCGATCGTGACAAACAAAGTTGGGAATAAATACGTACCTTTGACAGGTTGCCAACTTGTAACAGCTGGTGCTGTGATCGTTGGATTGGAAACGACAACACCAAATACAGCCGCAATGATCATACCAACAAACAAGAATGTAGTTAAGTAATCACGAGGTTGTTTCATAAAGGCAATTGGTGAAATAGCGGCAAAGAAGATATAGGCAAATACTAAATATGTCCAAACTTGTTTACTGAAGAATACTGGGAAAGCAATTCCTAAAGCCAACATAGCTAATACAAAGACAACGCCTAATACAACTTGTTTCCAACCATTTAATTTGGCTTTACGTACGACCCATCCAAATAAGATAGCGCCAACAACATAGAAAATAGAAATCGAAGCAGCGGAACCATTTGGTGTCAAACGAGCACCGGTTGTTGAGAAACCATTGAATGTACCAGAAACCATATCGGCAAATGCAGCAATGATGATCATGCAGAACAACCAGCAGAACAAGAAGAACAAACGTTTTCCGGTTTTACCAATGTATTGTTCAACGATCTGTCCCATGGATTTACCTTTTGATTTAACGGATGCATACAAAGCACCGAAATCATGAACGGCACCAAAGAAGATACCACCAACAACGATCCATAATACAGCCGGTAACCATCCAAACATCAAAGCCATAACAGGACCAGTTACTGGACCGGCACCGGCAATCGATGAAAATTGATGGGCGAATACACGCCATTTATTACTAGGTACATAATCTACACCATCTTCAAATTCTTGAGCTGGCGTCTTCGCATTGGGGTCGATTCCCCAAGTCTTAACTAAATACCTTCCATAGAATAGATAGGCGCATACAAATAATACAGCGACCAATCCTAACAAAACTAAACCATTCATAATACAATCTCTCCTCCTCTGTACATACAAATAAAAAAGCTCTTCATCTTACTAAGACGAAAAGCTGTTTCCGCGGTACCACTCAGTTTATGTAAAAAAATTACATCTCTTTGACATCCAACAATGTCTTTTTCATTAACGCCGAATCCGCGGATTTCTTTACTTGATTCAAGAAATCAACTCGCAAGGGATAATCACTTAAAGGTTGCCTGCATCATTTCCACCAACATGACGCTCTCTAGTAAGGGACTTTCTAATTGATCTTGTCTTGTTCGAAGTCTTTTTATTTCTATGTACATTTGCTAGTATAGTACGAAAAAATGTAAAGTCAATAAATATTTTTCAAAAATTTACTGTAAGCGTATTCAATTTTTTACATAGAAAAAAGCCTCATTCTGAGGCTTACGCAACTTGATCTAAGATATCCTTCATCTTTTTGGCTAGACCCTTTGTCTTGGCAACCGACAAAGAACAAACAGCCACACGAATACCCTTATTGACTTTTACTGTATAAATATGATTTTTCATCAATGCTTCATGGAATGCATCACGCACATCATTGTCCATCGATAAAGTCACAAAGAAACCTTCGCGATATGGATAATGTTTCAAGCCAACTTCAGCGGCTTCTTGAATAAAGATATCGCTTCTTTCTTTCAATAAAGCCACGTATTTTCTACGCTCTGCATTGTATTCTTCTTTATGGTTTTCTAATACATCCACAAACATAGCCATGGCACCATTGTTGATATTGGACCAAGTGGCACGAGCATCTTTCTCAAAGACATTCTTCATATCTCGTAAGTTATCTTCATTCTTTGTCATGACGATGGCAGCTCCACAACGCATACCATAAGCCGTCATCGATTTTGATAAGGAGAAAGATACGACTACGGCTACATTTTCATCGATATCATCAAAGACTTTGAAGTATTCTTTTGATTTTTCTTGTCCATACGCAAAATCAATATACGCAATATCATTCAATAATACGACTTCATGGGTTTTCGCACATGTATTCAATAAAGCCACAACTTGTTTCCATTCATCGATCGTCATTGAATAGCCAGTTGGATTTTGACATGGATCATTGATCACAATGACCAACTTGTCTTGTTTTGCCATAACTGCTTTACAAACTCGTTCTAGATCTTTGATGTTGAAGGCATCACCATCAAACAAGGCATAGTTTTCCACATTCAAACTATTCATACCAGCCATCAACTTATACGATCCCCAAGCAATTTCTGGCAAAATGACAGTCTGTCCTGCATCCAAGCATTCACTAATGGTCATATCCACCGCACCGGTTCCACCAGGTGTGGCAATAACTTCATGAGGTAATGTACTATTGCCATTCAATACCCAATCGTAGACATCCTTACAAAAATCGGGATTTCCCGTAAAAGCCGATGCATATTTCGCTAAGACACGATTATCCAAGGCTTTTAATGATGAAAAACATGTATCCAATGCTACCAATTGTCCTTGTTCATCATATAATGAACCAATCGTTGCATCGGTTACGACATCGGCCCCATTTTTGGCCACATCTTCCTTCGCTTTTCTCACAATTGCAAATACCGTATCGACAATTGGTTCGGTACTTACACTTTTTTTCACAAAACTCATTTCTTTTCCTCCTCAATTCCTTCTACAGGATACATTCCTAATACTTTGAATGACTCACATACCTCTTTGATTTCTCTCAATGCTTCTTTCACATTGTCGGAATCCAGCATTTCATCCAATATTTCAATATAGAAAAAATATTCAAAAGGTTCATTTTTGCGTGGACGCGATTGAATACTGTCCATATTCAAATGATGTTTCGCAATAATCTCGATAATCTTTGCCAAAGATCCACTAATATGTTGGGTTTCAAAAATAATACTAAAACGATTTCCTGTTTTGGCTGGTTCTAGACCAATCACTAAGAATCGCGTCGTATTTTGACTATTTTCTTCAATATGTTCCGCGAGTATCTTTAGGCCATATAAATCGGCATTTTCTTTCGCGCCGATAGCGGCTTTATGAATATCGTTTTCATTGGCCACATATTGTGCAGCCATAGCGGTATTTGGATAGGCAATGGTTTGTACACTCAATTGTTGTAAAAAACGTTTTGATTGGGCCAATGCTTGGTCTTTCGAATACACATATTCAATATCTTTTAACGTAGCTTCAGGCATTCCCAATAAACATTGCTCAATTTGTTGATCGGCCATTTTTTGGATATACACCGGATATTTGCGTAATCCATCCAATACTTCGCCCACCAAACCAGAGTTACTATTTTCAAAAGGAATGACCCCATAATGGGCTTTTCGATTCACCACGGCTTGAAACACTTCATCAAACGATTTGAAATGAATGGTTGGACTACCGGGAAATAAGCGTTCTGTCGCTAAATGACCGAAAGCGCCTTTCACACCACAATACGCAATCACATCATTCGACAACAAGGTTTGTTGATATTCGCGTGAATTCCGCATCATCATTTTCACAAAATCACGATACGGTCTTTTATAGTTGGGATTCTCGATTTGACCGACATTTTTTTCAATGACTTGCCCTTCGCGTTTGGCATCCAGTATAGGTAGACCATGTTCTTTTTTATATTGAAGAACTTTTGTGACTGCATCTAAACGACGTGTATAGAGGTTTGCCATTTCACGATCGACCGCATCGATTTCTTTTCTTGCTTCTTCTAATTGATTCATACCGGTACCATCATATCATAATTTTCATTCCGTTTTCTGAAAATTTGTTTCTTTCGTGCTATGATGATACACAGGAGGATGGAACTTTATGCAGATGATAGTCCATTTAGGTGAAAATTCTTACCCCATTACCATTGAAGAAGGGGCAATCCATCATATACAAGATACCATCGATACGCATCGAAAAATTGCCATCATTGCCGATGACAAAGTCCCTGATCAATGGGTAAATATCGTTGCGGATCAATGTGAAAATGCGTTTGTTTTACGATTTCCAGCTGGTGAAGGATCCAAATGTTTTACGCAATTTGAAGCCTTGTTGGAACAACTGGCTGATCAAGAAATGACAAGAAAAGATGCCATCATTGCGATTGGTGGCGGTGTAACCGGTGATTTATCCGGCTTTGTTGCCGCAAGCTACATGCGTGGTATTGATTTCTATAATATTCCAACCACGGTCTTATCCCAAGTGGATTCTAGTGTTGGTGGAAAAGTTGCCATTGATATGGGATCGTATAAAAATATTGTCGGTGCTTTTTGGCAACCGAAAGCCGTCATCATCGATCCCGATGTGTTGACAACATTATCTTCTCGACAAGTCAATAATGGTTTAGTGGAAGCCTTAAAAACGGGTTTGATCCAAGATCCCGTTTTAGTGGATTTGTTTGAAAAAGAGACACTAGATCTCCCTCAGATCATTACCCGTTCCATTGATGTGAAACGAAAAGTAGTGGAAGCTGATGAAAAAGAAGCAGGATTACGCAAGATCTTAAACTTCGGTCATACGATTGGTCATGCCATTGAAAGTGCCTATGGTTTGGATACCTATCTGCATGGTGAATGTGTAGCTATGGGCATGTTGTTCTTTATTGAAGATAAAGCGCTAAAGGATCGCGTATTAAAGATCTATGATCGTTTGGATCTGCCTAAAGTTCCCGATTATTCCATTGATCAATTGATGCATTATATTGCCCATGATAAAAAAAGCAATCGGAATTCGGTGACTGTTGTGAAAGTGAAGTCAGCCGGATCCTATATCTTAGAAGATTTATCCTTTGATCAAATTCGTTCTCGCTTAGAAAGAGGTCCTTATGAAGAATAATATTGGCACAAATATATCGATGACTTTATTTGGTGAATCCCATGGTGCTGCGGTTGGTGTGGTATTAGATGGGCTTCCTGCTGGTTTTGCCATTGATACAGATCGGATAAAATCCGATATGGACAAACGAAAGGCCAAAGGTCGCATTTCAACCCAACGACATGAGGCCGATGCCGTACAAATCGTTTCAGGTTTCTTTGAAGGAAAAACTACGGGTACACCATTGACCCTAGTCATTCAAAACACCAATACCCGTTCTTCCGATTATACGAAAACCCATGGTCGTCTGCGTCCGGGACATGCGGATTATACTGCGTTTGAAAAGTATCATGGTTTTCAGGATTATCGTGGCGGTGGTCATTTTTCAGGTCGGTTAACAGCTCCGATTGTTGCGGCTGGTAGTATTTGTCGACAAATTTTGGAGGCCAATGGTGTACAAATTGGTTCACATATTGAACAGTTATATACCGTTCATGATGATGTGTTTTCCAATGATATCGATGTACTAAAAGATCAAATACATACAGTCAATCAAAAAGACTTTGCGACATTGGATCCGCAATGTGAAACGGAAATGAAAGCATTGATTGAAAAAGTCGCAGTCGAAGGTGATTCTTTGGGTGGTATTGTTGAAACGGCTGTTATTGGCTTACCCACTGGTTTGGGTGAACCAGCTTTTGATAGTGTAGAAAGCATTCTTTCGCATTTGTTGTTTTCGGTACCTGCTGTTAAAGGTGTTTCTTTTGGATTAGGGTTTGGTTTTGCGAATGTCAAAGGTTCCACGGCCAATGATGATTTTGAATACAAAGATGGTAAGATTTCCACTCTGACCAACCATAATGCAGGCATCAATGGAGGAATCACCAATGGTATGCCAATCATCATTCATACGTGTGTGAAGCCAACGCCTTCCATTTATAAAGAACAAGCTTCGGTTGATTATTTAACAAAAGAAAATGTCAAGTTGCAGATCCAAGGTCGTCATGATCCATGCATCATTCATCGGGCTCGTATCGTCATTGATTCGGTCGTTGCTTTTGGTTTATTGGATCTATGGATGTCGAAAAATGCACAAGGAGATCTCGTATGAAAGTAAAAGTATCCCCATCGCAAGTTGCTGGTTCCGTTGCCATTCCTTCCAGTAAATCCTTAGCCCATCGTGCGATTATTTGTGCCAGTTTAGCACAAGGAACAAGCACCGTATCCAATATTACGTATTCAAAAGATATCGATGCGACGATTGCTTGTATGGAAGCGTTAGGAGCTAAAATTAAAAAACAAGAAACCTCTTGTATCATTACTGGAACCAATGTCAAAAATCGAACAGAACCGGTATCGATGGATTGTAACGAATCGGGTTCGACCTTACGTTTTTTGATTCCTTTATGTGCTTTATCCAATCAAAAAGCCACATTAATAGGACATGGTCGGTTGATGCAACGTCCAATGGATGTATACGCAAAAATTTTTAAAGAACAACAACTTTCTTTCAAACAAACCGATCATATGGAAGTATGTGGTCCACTACAGCCAAGTGTCTATAAGATTCGTGGTGATATTTCCAGTCAATTTATCACTGGGTTACTTTTGGCTTTGCCTTTATTAGCACAAGATAGCCAAATTGAGATCATCCCACCGTATGAATCAAAATCCTATGTGGATTTGACCTTACAGATGTTAAAGACATTTGGGATCATAATTCATCAAACGGATGCAACGCATTACCAAATTCCAGGTCATCAGTCCTATCTTGCCAAAGATGTACGGGTCGAAGGGGATTGGTCACAAGCAGCTTTCTATACCGTATTGGGTGCCATTCAAGGACCGTTAACTTTAAATAATATGAAAGCTGATTCGTTACAGGGAGATAAAGTCGTCATTGATGCGATCCACAATAAAACTTGGCAACAAGATCATTTGATCATTGATCGAGCTCCATTGGCGGGTCAAACGATTGATTTAGCCAATTGTCCGGATCTGGGTCCGATCTTATGCATCTTGGCTGCGTATAGTCAAGGAACAACGCATTTGATCCATGCACAACGATTACGCATGAAAGAAAGTGATCGAATTGCGGCGATGGAAGAAGAATTAAGAAAATGGAATGTCGATGTATCGAGTACCTATGATACAATCACCATTGTAGGTAAAGAAACGTATCGAAAAGATGGAGTAGAAATTCATGGTCATAATGATCATCGAATCGTAATGGCTATGACTATTTTTGGGTTGTGTGCACAATCGCCTTGTATCATTGATGATGCACAAGCCATTACGAAATCGTATCCTAACTTTTTTCAAGATATACAAGCCATTGGTGGAAAGGTGGAAATACTATGAACTATGGAATTGTTGGATTAGGACTAATGGGAGCAAGCTTAGCCAGTCGATTGATGGAGCTTGGTCATAATGAGGTCTATGGTTTTGATATCAATCCGTTGACCATTCAGATTGCGAAAGATCGTAACTATATCACGGAAGGCTCAACAAATCCTGAAGAATTATTGGATCGTTGCCAAATCATTATTTTAGCTTTGTATCCAACGCAGATCCAACCTTGGATTGAAAAATATCAGTCTTCCATCCAAGTGGGCTCCATTTTAATGGATATTAGTGGTGTAAAATCAAACATTGTGAAGCCTTGTCAAGAAATCTTAAAATATGGCTTGGAACTGATTAGTATCCATCCGATGTGTGGTCGAGAAAGTCGTGGTATCGAACAAGCCGATCCTACCATCTTTGATGATGCAAACTTTATTGTTGTACCAACAGAGAAAAACACGCATTCCAGTATTCTATTAGCGGAACAATTGGGATCGTATTTAGGATGTACAAGAGTGGCTACTTTGACACCATTGGAACATGATCGAATGATTGGTTTCTTATCTCAATTGACCCATGTGATCGCGGTTTCTTTGATGAATACACACGATAATAGTCATTTGGTTGAATATACGGGAGATAGTTTCCGTGATTTAACGCGGATTGCTTCCATCAATGAGGATTTATGGTCGGAATTATTTATCTTAAATAAAGATATTTTATTGGATGAAACCAACCAGTTTATCGATGCAATCACACATTTCCGTGATGTCTTACAAGCCGAAGATATTGAAGAAATGAAACGCTTGTTTATTCAATCGACCGAACGTCGTCAACTCTTTAATAAGTAAAAGAAAACGTTGCGAGTGCAACGTTTTTTTCTATACTTTTGTATCTCTTTGACCACCTAAGAATTTTGGTAGTTTTTCTGGATGTCCATTTTTGATCCATTGTGTATATTCAGCCGTAGCTGCAAACATAACATCTCCGGAAGAGTTCAAGGCTGTTTCTACACTATCTTGAACGACACCAATGATAAAGCCAATACCAACAGCTTGCATGGCAATATCGGCACTAATACCAAACAAGGAGCAGGCCATTGGAATCAATAACAAGCTACCACCCGCAACACCACTGGCTCCGCAGGCTGCAAATGTTGCCAAAACGCTTAAAACCAGGGCTGTGGCAAAATCCACATGAACTCCAACTGTATTACATGTTGCCAGAGTAAAGATGGTGATCGTGATGGCGGCCCCATCCATATTGATCGTTGATCCCAATGGAATAGAGACCGAATACATTTCTTCATCCAATAATAATTTTTCGCACAGTTCCATATTGACGGGAATATTGGCAGCTGAACTTCGCGTAAAGAAAGCCATGACACCACTTTCTTTTAAGCATCGGAGTACCAATGGATAAGGATTTCGATGTAAGAATAGAAAGGCGATAAATGGATCAACAATCAAAGCCACCGTTAACATCGATCCTACCAATACCAGCAACAAGGATCCATAGGTTTGGAAAACACCTAAACCATTTTCACTAACCATGGAATAGGTCAAACCCATAATTCCAAATGGCGCTAAATTAATGATCCAACGAACTAAAGTACTCATACCATCACTGATATCATTTAAGAATGTTTTCGATGTGTCAGCTGCAATGCTTTTCAATGCCAATCCTAACAGGATAGACCAAAATAAAATACTTAAATATTGTCCTTCGGCTAAGGCTTCCACTGGATTCATGACAACGGTATTCAATAAATTGGTCATGACTTCACCAATGCCGCCAGGTGTAGCGGTTTCTTGCGCGGCTTTTCCCGTCAACACCAAAGTTTGTGGAAAAGTAAAACTAACCGTAACCGCAACGATAGCTGCAAAAAAAGTACTAATCATATATAAAAAGATAACGCGTCCAAATCGTTTATCCATTCCGGTACTGGATGATGCCAAGGAATTGGTAATCAACACAAACACGAGAACGGGCGCAATCGAACGTAGGGCGCCTTTAAATAGGTCACCTAAAATGCCAATTGGCAAATTTTTAAATAAAACCCCCAAAATCGTACCAATGATCAAGCCAATCACAATGCGAAGGATCAAACTTGTTTCATTATACTTTCGAATCACATTCATATTCCTTTCTCCTTATTCTTAACTTTTATTTTACTTTATTTTTAAGTGTTTTTCAAAATTTACATACATTTGTATGTAAATAATATACAATTTTGTGAAAGTAAGTGATTTTAGCACTCTTATTGCATTGGTGCTAAAACGGTGTATAATGTTTTCAACAGGAGGATTCTATATGAATAATCAGAATCAAAGACAACGATATCTGCGGATATGGACCATCATATTAATTGTTCTATTAATATTTGATTGGGTCGTTGTACCGATGATTTCCGGCGCTCATACACAGGAAACAACTTATTCTAATTTTTTGAACAAAATCGAGGATCGACAAGTCAAGGAAGTCCAAATTGAAGATAATGTCATTTATTATACATTGAAAAAAGATGATTCGATGACATATCAGACAGGTGAAATGAATGATTCAAAATTAGTGGATCGTTTGGAAGATAATGGTGTTGAATTTTCACAACGCATTCATCAAAAATCTTGGTTGGATAATCCATTTATTAATTTCTTGCTCCTCTTCTTAATACCAATCTTATTCTTTACTTGGTTATTGCGACGTAGCATGAAGCGATTCCAAGATAAAATGGGTGGTGGCAATACATTTACATTTACACCTGGTGGTAATGAAGATGATGACAATAATGGATTTGGTGGTTTTGGTGGCTTTGGCGGCCTAGGTAACTTAGGGAAATCCAACGCCAAAGTCTATGAAGGCAAGAAGACAGGCATTACATTCAAAGATGTGGCTGGTCAAGAAGAAGCCAAAGAGAACTTAAAAGAAATTGTGGATTTCTTAAATAATCCAAAGAAGTATACAGATATTGGTGCAACGATGCCAAAAGGTGCCTTATTGGTAGGTCCTCCGGGCACTGGTAAAACCTTATTGGCAAAAGCTGTTGCCGGTGAGGCAGGCGTTCCATTCTTCTCCATTTCAGGTTCTGAATTTGTTGAAATGTTTGTTGGTCGTGGTGCCGCTAAAGTACGTGATTTGTTTACACAAGCGCGGAAAAAAGCACCTTGTATCGTTTTCATCGATGAGATCGATACGATTGGTAAGCGTCGTGATGGAGCTGGATCCATGGGTGGCAACGATGAACGGGAACAAACATTGAACCAATTATTGGCCGAAATGGATGGTTTTGATGGATCCAAAGGCGTTGTCCTTTTAGCCGCAACCAACCGTCCTGAAATTTTGGATCCAGCCTTAACGCGTCCAGGTCGTTTTGACCGTCGTATTCCGGTTGAATTACCAGACTTAGCAGGTCGTGAAGCTATCTTGCGTTTACACGCAAAGAAAATTAAACATTCACCAGATATTGATTTTAATGTGGTAGCTCGTGCCGCAGCTGGTTCTAGTGGTGCCGATTTAGCCAATATCATCAATGAAGGTGCCTTGTTGGCGGTGCGTGATGGTCGTCATACAGTGATTCAGCGTGATCTTGAAGAAGCCATTGAAATCGTCATTGCCGGTGAACAAAAGAAAGGTGCTGTCATTTCACCAAAAGAAAAATTAATCGTATCGTATCATGAGATTGGTCATGCCTTAGTAGCTGCCAAGTCTAAAAACTCAGCTCCTGTCCATAAGATCACGATCATCCCAAGAACCAAAGGGGCTTTGGGATATACGATGCAAGTGGAAGAAGATGAACAGAATTTATTATCGAAAGATGAATTATATAGTCGTATTGTTACGTATACAGCTGGTCGAGCTGCTGAGGAATTGATCTTCCACAATTATACTTCTGGTGCTTCGAATGATATTGAACAAGCCACCAAACTCGCAAGAGCTATGATTACACGTTTTGGTATGAGTGATACCTTTGATATGACTGCCTTAGAAACGGTAACCAATCAATATCTAGGTGGTGATACAAGCTTAGCTTGTTCTTCAGAAACAGCCGCCAAAGTGGATGAAGAAGTCATTGCCTTGATTCGTAGAGCGCATCAAGATGCTTTACAAATTTTAAAAGACAATATGCCAAAATTGCATGAATTGGCTAAATACTTATATGAAAAGGAAACGATTACAGGTGAACAATTTATGTATATTTTAAATAAGCCGGCTGAAATTCCTACAAATGCGACAAATTAAGACGTTGCGAATCAACGTCTTTTTTTCTATGATGAATTTATGAAAATACTTCATGTAGATAAACCCATATCAATTGATTTTGATACGGATGTGATCGAGTGTTTGGCAGATCCAAATTGTGATTTTTCTTGGATCTTAGATATTCGAGACCAATGTATCCAAAAACATATTTTATTTCGTTTTGTTTCAACCGGTCCAACATTGATCAAAGATGGCAAGATCTATCATATTCCAACCAATCAGCAGGTTTCACAAGCTAAGAAAGCCCAAATTGATTATTCACCAAACGATGATTTGTTTGTGCGTTTGTCGCATTCAAAATTTCGTTCTTCGTTTTATTTACGTAAAAAGGATCGTACCTACATCCAACAAAAAGGATGGGAAACCATTGATCAACATGCGCATGATTTTATTGCGTCGCGTTTAGCACCGGCCCATCCGCATCATGATGGTAAACAAACACCGATGAAGGGCCATCCTGTATTTTTAGCGCAACATGCAACGGGTACATGTTGTCGGAATTGTTTGTATAAATGGCATCATATTCCCAAAGAAAAAGACCTAACAGATAAAGAACAAGACTATATCTGTCAGGTCATTATGGATTGGTTATTTCGTCAAATGGAAAAGTGAACCGTTTTTTTCGGTTCACTTTCATTTTTATAATTAGCTTTGTTTACGTTTTAAGGCCACTAGGATCACGATCACAACGATGGCTGCTGCCCCAACGCCCATATATAATCCGGAATTTGTTTGGGTACCTGTATTGGTTCCCGATGTCGTTTGTGTATTTTGACCAATGTATGTATTGGTTAAAGTGTATCCACTGACATCACCACGATAATGGCTTAATGCCTTTTCTTTAATGGTATATGTATAGGCATTGCCATTTTCATCATTCTTTGGCAATCCTTTGAATTCAAATGTCCATTGATCATCACTGCCCTGTACTTCCATGGCTTTGTATTGTTTATCATTGGCATATAAGATAACCGTTACCGTTTTTGGCCGTTGTTTATTTTTATCGGAATCATCTTTCCAAACGATCTTACCTTGTACATTCACAGTTTCATCGGTATTATCGGTTGCTAAAACTTCCGTATCTGTGGATTGATCAATCACAAGAATGTTGTTTTGTTGAACATTCTCCACATTGACTTCAATGTTATTTTGTTTCATTTCCACATTGGTCTGATTATTTGTATTGTTTGTAGTGGTTGTAGATTGATCAGTCGATTTTGTATCTGAAGTTTTTGTATCATCTGTTGTTTTATCCGTAGCGGATTGGTCTGTCGTTGTATTATCGGTAGTTTTGTCGTCAGTTGTCGTTTCATCTTTGGCATCGGTGGATGTCATATCAACATCAATGTACTTCACCGTATCATTGGATTTCGCATTGGTTTTGACTTCACTTGTAAAGTTATCAACAGGTTCCACTTCAACAGAATAATCAACTTCTGTTTGTTGGGTATCATCGGTATACTTTGGTTCTTGTCCAAACGTAAATTTCCAATCACTACCAGTGACTTCATATGAATCTCCTGTAGATTGTCCATTGGCCAATAATGTCACTTTTACTTCTTCTGGTTTTTGGGAATCTTTCACATCTTTACCCCAATCAATGACACCTTGTAAAGAGACGGTCTTTATGTTTGTATCATCCAAAGTGATATTGATATCTTTGATTTCTGTTGTATCTGCAGTTGTTTCATCGCTTGATTCCACTTCGGCAGATGAATCATCCGTATCCGTTGTAGATTCATCGGTTGTATCTTTTTCTACTTGTACATCTTCAAAGGTCGTATCTTTTTGTACCGTAAATGGAATTTCAACCGAATGTGTACCAGCTGAAACATCTTCCAATGTCATTTCACTGACTTGACCTTTATTATCGGTAGTTTTTACATCAACTGGCTGACTATCAACCGTCACATTTTCTTCTTGTACATCAATATTTGGTAAATTCAAGGTTAAATCGTTACCATCAAAATTGACATCATTAATTTGCATGACCATTTGATCATTGATCGTTACCTCTGTATCTTCGTTGACTGGTGTTCCATCTTTGACAAGTTGAACCGTACCCGCATCATTATAGTTTGTTGTCTCTTGTGCATAAACAGGGACACTTCCAAAATTGGAGTATACCATTGTTGCTGCAAATAAAATACCCATTGCATGATTTCTTTTCATAATAAAGCTCCTTCTTTATTTCATTATACTAAAAAAAAAGCATTGGATACAACCAATGCTTAAACGATTATAGATTGTTTTCAACAAATTCAAGTACTTTTGGTTCTGGAATAAATCCTGAAAAAGCATTCACTTGTTCGCCTTTTTTAAATAAGATCACTGTAGGTACAGCCATGATACCAAATTTTTCTGCCAAATCGCTGGATTCATCGACATCAACGGATACAACTTTGCATTTGCCAGCTAATTTTTCGGAAACGCTAGCCATGATTGGTGCCAACATTTTACATGGTCCACACCAAGTAGCTGAAAAATCAACCAAAACGGCATCTTCTTTCATTAATTCATTGAATTGTTCTGTATTTACTTTATTTACCATTCTAGAAATCCTCCTGTTGTTAAGTTCATTGTAACCAATGGGAAAATCGTTGTCTATTCATTTGCCTCTGGCCATTTATCATTGATAAAGGCAAGGTTTTTTTGAAGTGCATCTTCTCTTGCTTTGTGACAATGTTTTGGATAATTTCTTTCAATTTGGAATAAACGACGATATAAAATATGGTCTTTATGAAAGGCTTTTGGTGGTATGATCGCATGACTCACCACTTGATATTGTAGATGTCGGGCTCCATATCGATAGTCACTATCTTGAAGACGACGAACAATTTGTCGACAAGCATACTCACTTGGCAAAACTACATCATTTTGTGAAGAAATCAACAAAATAGGGCATTGAATATTTTCTACGGGAATGATCATTTCTTCTTTTAAACCATAAGCCAAACATTGCTCATACCGATCGACAGTATGAAATTCATGACTAAATTTCATTTCACGAGCTACTTGTTTCCACATCTTGGTTTCCGGTTTTAATAGTGGCAAAGGCAATCCTTTATACAAGATCGTCATAGAAGTTGGTTTGATCGACAATGGCTGATATAAAAGGTGGAATGGATTGACTGCGATCACAAGATCAATATCATCTGGATAGTGACTAGCTACGCTTAGCGCAATGCTTCCACCAAAACCCCAACCCCATAAACCAACGTGCTCATAGCCTTGGGAATGCATGGTTTGGGCAACAAACGAAATATCATCGAGAGATACTTCACGTCCGGGTTCAATAACATCTAAAGCAAGGGTATCCATGTTTTCTTCTGTAAATGCTTTCGCAATCACATCATTACGAATGGTACTTAATATGATCAATATCGAGGTGTTCGATGCTTTTCCCTGATAGTACCGAGCAGAGAAGCCATCTTCATCAAATTTATAATTGAATTTCATAGTTAAATCTTCTTGTATTGCTTATTATTTGTCAATGCACAAAAGTTTTAATTTATCTAAAATGAACCACATAGTCCATTGTTTTATTGTTTTCCGGATAGAGATGATAATTGATTTGTTCATACAATTCCGGATCATACGATACATGAATGGTAATATGTTGTCCTTCTTTTACTTGTTTGGTTTTGGTCGTCAAATGAATGCTTTTCACAAATTGCATTTCCACTTCATTGGTTTGATCAAATTTCTTTTTTATGTTTTTCTTCACTTTGATGTCTTCAATTTGATTGCCTTGGTATTCCACTTGTACATAATCTTTCAGATAAATGGGTTTGGCATCTTGACTATAGGTACAACCAACTAAGAAAAAAATCAAAAGTAGTATTCGTTTCCACATGGTTTCATTATAACGTAAAAAAAGTAATCCATGTTTATGGATTACAGTTCTTACAAGGTCGATATCCTTCACTGATGATTGTTTCACGAGAATCTGTTGATGTGATTTTATTATTTTCACTCATTCGTTTTACACTGAAGCACTCGGGTCGATGAAAGACATGAGTGTTTGGATTTAATATATATGTTGTACTTGTTGTTTCGGTTTGTGTTTCTGTACTTGTAGTTTCCGTTTCAGTTTGTGTATTTGTTTCTGTACTCGTATTTTCCGTACGATGACTATCACCGGTTGCATAATCAATTGTAATGCCCGGTTGGACATTGTAGACAAATACATTAAACGATAGATTTTGGTCTTCCATCGACAAGGCTTCCATATGTACGCCATGTGCTACCAAATCATTCCCATCATAGATGGGTGTAACACGATAGAGGACATGATGATGGGTGGATCGTATATAATCAGCAACCTGATTTTCAAATGGTAACATACCATCGACATTCATATATCGGGTGCCCGTAATTAAGTTATATTTATTCGCATTTTGTCCACTCAACATATACGCTATCAAATGACATCGATTGTATAAATAATGATCTTCAATTAAATCATCATACCGGACCGTATGCCATCCACTTGGTTTGATCATACCAATGGATCCTCTTTTTTTGGTTGGCATGGTCTCTTTTCCTAAAATAGCCTGGGCTTGATGGCACCGTCCCAAATCATCCCATTTGGAGTAGGATTGATACACCGTTGTGGATTTTTCATCATCCGTAAATGACGGCACATTATTATTGATTTCTACATAGGGCGTACCAGAATAGGCAGGAATTACTGATACATCGATATCTCCTTGTTGCGCATGTACACAAGCCGTGCTAAAGAATACAAGCAGCGAACAGAAGAATACAAACAATCTCTTTCTCATAAAAATAGTATACCACATAAAAAAGCCATAATTCATCGAACTATGACTTATAAGATATTCTCGGTTCGTGCGATGATGGCATTTTGTGCTTCTGGCATCAACGATACAAATTGGGCACAATATCCAGCTACACGAACAATCAGATCCGTATGTTTTTCTGGATCTTTTTGTGCTTCTTTCAGTTCCTGAGATGATACAACATTAAATTGATTATGATAAATGCCTTTTTTTGCAGAAACAATCAAGAAGTCAATAAAGCGTTCCAAATTGGCATCGCCTGCTAGCGTTTGTGGACTTAATCGCATATTTAACAGTTGTCCAGCAGCTACCCGTACGTTTGGTAATTTGGATACGGAATTGATTAGAGCTGTAGGTCCTGTCTGATCAGTGCCTTGGGTTGGTGAACATCCTTCATTCAATGGACTACCTGCCATACGGCCATCTGGTGTGGCACCAACCACAAAACCATTTGGTACATAGGAAGTAATGTTGGACGTTGACATCGTATAACAACTGACTTCTGGCCCTCGACCTTGGCGAATTGTATGATACGAAGGTAATAGTTCCAGGTAAGAATCAAACACATCCGCAACGATTTGGTCGATATCATCGATGTCATTTCCAAATTTAGGCAAACGTAATATTTTGTTTCGTATGCGCATGGATTCCTCCGATTGCCAATTTTCATCCATGGCGTTCAGCAATTGTTCCCATGTCAATGTGTGATCTTCATACACAAGTTTCTTGATCGTATATAAAGAATTGCCTACAACGGATGGTCCAATATTGGATTGCGAGATCACATCGTATTTACACCCGCCTTGTTTTAGGGTCTTACCTAATTTCATTGCGTTTTGGATCAAACACGAAGCGAGTGGGTCTGCATCATAGATTTCTAAGCTTTCATCACATATCGCATCACAAGCTACACTAATATCCGAATAGAATTTTAAATAGCGTTTCCATTCTGCCCATAATTGATCGTATGTTTCTTTGGGTTTGCCTTTCAACATACAAATGCCCGTATTGGGATCGACTCCATCATGGAGCATGATTTCTAATACTTTTCCCCAATTGACATAGGTCATGCCAGTTGCTCGATGTCCGTATTTTCCAGGAACTCCAGTTTCAACACAGCCAATTGGACAATAATCCAAAGCATCTTCTTTTGGAATACCGAGGTCCATGATTCCTTTGGCAACAACTTCATCATTGAACATGCTTGGCATACCACATCCGGTGCGAATCAATTGGGCACAAGCTCGTAAATACGATCTTGGTGATTGAACATGATAGCGAGCCGAAAAGTTCGGTTCAGATAATCGACATTGATGCATGGCTTCAATACACAAATATGTCAAATCATTGGTTCCATCCGTACCATCTGGTTTTAATCCACCCACAACTAAATTGGAGTACAATGGATATCCTTGTGAAAACTTTGTATGACCATAAGGACGCACTTTATTTAGGGAGGAATTCATGATAAACATATGAGTGATAATTTCTAAAGCTTCCTTGGAAGTAATCACTCCAGATTCTAAGTCTTTTTGATAATATGGATAGATATATTGATCAAACCGTCCATAACAGAATGAATGACCATTGCTTTCTATCATCTGAAGCACATGAATCATATAGGTAACTTCTACCGCTTCATAAAAACTGCGAGCTCCTTGTTCCATCATGGTCAAGGCCATAGTAGACATATTTTCATATTCTTGTTTACGAATGGGATTGGTTTCACTTATCGCCAATTCTTGTGCAAGTTTTCCATAACGTTTAAAGAATGTCAATGCACCTTCTAAAGAAACAATCACGCTTTGATAGAAAGCCAACTGTTCATCCGAAAGATCTTCTTCCCGTTTCATTTTTGCATCATCAATGATGGCACGAAACCCTTGTTTCAATACTGTTTCATGATCTGGTACGATATGGCCATCGCCACTCATCGAAATACCACCACGATGAAGAACGCCTTGTTTTTCAGCCATTCGTATCGAATCGGTGATATGAGCATTGACGCGATCTTCATGTGTATGTCCCTTCCAATAAGGTGCAATTGAACGAAGATCTTCTTTGGTTTTTTCATCAATATAAAAGATATCTCCGGATCGTTTTTCAAAAGTATCCAATTCATCAATGACCCATTGAATGGAATATTCCGGAAAAATTGGTGCGGCAAAATTATGAGATGCCTGATTTCCAAAAATTAAAGAGTCTGGCTCTATATAGATGGTCATATGCTCTAAGGTATAAGCAAACGCTTTGGCCTTACGTAAAATATAAGGTTCACCCTCAGTTTGTTGAAAAGATTGCGTATATAAAACAGCTCTTTGCGCACAAATTGTTGCTTTACGTTTTTCCATCTTTTCACGAAGTCGTTTTGTACGTTCGTTGATCATAAGTCAGACCCCTTCCTTCATTATTTTTTCAAATCAAGTACAACAGGCACGGAACGATAGCCAACACCCATACGATCAATACCCATATCAATTAATTTTAAGAAATGTTCACGTGTACGGATGCAACCAGACCCTTTGATCTTGCATTTACCTTGGTTTTCATCCATGATCAATTGTATAACTTCTGGTGTAGCACCGACATTTTCATGTCCCGTTAAGAATCCTGTGCTTGTCTTGATGAAATCGGCGCCCGAATCCATGACACAATGACATCCAGCCTTGATTTCTTCTTTCGTCAATGCATCGGTTTCCAAAATAACTTTCAATGCACGTCCATATTTATGAGCTGCATCAGCACATGCTTTTAAATCTTCCGTTACTTCATCCAGTTTTCCAGAACGAATCTTACCAAAATTGGCAACGATATCTACTTCTTTTACTGTATCATATTTTGCGACAGCTTCAATTTGTTGTACACGACTTTCAGTGGAACTATCACCAAATGGGAAATCCGTGACTGGACAAAGCATCGTTTCTGATCCTTTTACATAGGGTTCGCAAAGATCCATATAGCCAGGGTTAATACAAATCGTAGCACATCCCAATTGCACACCATCTTTGGTCAAATCAATAATCTCTTGTTCTGTAAATTCTGGTTTCAATACACTGTAATCAATGTATTTTGCTAATTCTTTCGTAGTCATTTCTTTTGCTGGTTTATTTGGTTTCATTATAATATATGTTCGATAACTTTCGTTATCTTTCCTCCTGTATCTATATAATAGCATATTATGTTTGATATACAACTATATTTTTTTGTTTATTTTCTTTTATATTCGTTTTTAAGACTTTCTAATATTTGATGACATATTTTTTCTATGTATATCAACTAGATAAAACTTTCACTATTTGGATCAACATAGTCAAATTAAGAAGATCTTAAATGTTATCTTGTTTACACGAACTAAAGAGAAAAGAATTAAAATGATGAACAATGATATGAATGTATCAGAAAAGCAAAATAGAATAGTTGAACAAATGTCTTCCATCTCTATTCTTCCTATAAAAGATGAGTCAATTATGGAAGACGACAATTATACAAAAATCCCTTATATGTCATTTTTAGCCTTAGGCACTGGCCTAGAACCTGTTGCAAACCTGCTACAAAAAGCGATTTTGGGAAATGATCAAAGCGGTTTGTATTGGGTAAGAGTTCCCAAAGGACATCATTTAGCAAGGCGAAGGGATGGCAGTGGACTGATAGGAGCTGCTCTTTGTAATGATACAAACCAAGTGGCCGGACAAGCCATATTGAATAATGTTACTTCTTTAGATCCAACAACACTATATATAATCGCAACTCTCTATGCAATTAACTATAAATTGGATGCGATCAACCAAGGACAAAAAGACATTCAATCGTTTTTAGAGCAAAAGGAACACTCTGAATTGCAAGGAAGCTTACTGTTTCTAACAGATGTGATCAATAATTACAAATATAATTGGAACAATGACTTTTATCTCAAGAATAATCATTTAAAAGCACTAGACATAAAAGAAATGGCAGAACAAAAAATAGATTTCTATCAAAGTCAAATCCGTAAAGAAACCTCTAAAAAAGAATTCTTGCTAATGGATAAGGATGTTAAAAAGAAACTTGATGTTATAAAAAATGATCTAATCAATTATCAACTGGCATTCTATCTTTTGTCTTTTGCCTCCTTATTGGAAGTTATTTTAAGTGAATCATTTGATTCTTGTTATATACAATCTGTCATTCATAAACTGAGTCATTACTCACTAGAGTATCGGCAATTATATACAGAATGCTATGAAATCATAGAAAAAAACGTCAAAAATTCTGTTGAATCACAAACCATAAAAGGAATCTCTACTATTAGCCAGGTTATGGGTAAAACAATTGAAAAAGCGCCGTTATTAGGTAAAACGCCGATTGATGAATCTTTGATTTCTGCTTCAGATAAACTAATTGCTTTGAATAATGATCATACGGAAGCTCTAATGAAAGAACTCATTCAAAACCAAGGTGGTTTTGTCAAGCCATTTATAGATACTCTAACATCAATGAAAAATATATATAGTCAAGATCTACAATTCGCAATGGATGATAAAAATATTTATATCCATCAGGATTTGATCAATTGATATGCTGCAATTTCTGATATGACACAAATTCAAAAAACAGTACAATAAAATGAACGAGTAGATACCCCAGAAAACAGATAACAGAACTATAAATAAGATATAAAAAATAAAAAGCCCTTTAAATAAGGGCTTTTATAACATATGGTGCAGAAGAAGGGATTTGAACCCTCACAAGATTGCTCTTACTGCCGCCTGAAGACAGCGCGTCTGCCGTTCCGCCACTTCTGCAAGTGGTTTTATTATATCATGAACTGACAAAAAAAGAAGAGGTTTCCCTCTTCTCTTAGAATAATCCAACGATCTTTCCGTTCTCATCAATATCCATATCCAATGCACTTGGATGTTTTGGTAAACCAGGCATCGTTAATACCTTACCTGTTAAGGCTACGATAAAGCCAGCACCTAAACTTGGACGTAATTCACGAACCGTAATCCGAAATCCAGTTGGACGACCCATGATCTTTCCATCATCGGTTAATGACATCTGGGTTTTGGCCATACAAATTGGTAATTCATTCCAACCCAAACGATTAAATGTTTCAATCTGAGCTTTTGCTTCATCCGTAAAATCAACGCCATCGGCACCATATACTTTTTGGGCAATGGTATTGATCTTATCTTCAATGGATGCATGGACATCATACAATGGTGCATATGTATTTGGTTGATCACAAAGCGCAATAACTTGTTGCGCCAGATCCAATGCACCTTCGCCACCTTTTGCCCATACTTGAGACAAAGACATTGGATGACCATTTTCTTTACACCAATTCTCTAATGCTTCAATTTCTTTTGGTGAATCGGATTCAAATTGGTTGATCGCAACAATATAAGGTAAACCAAATTGTTGGACCGTATCGATATGTTTCGCTAAGTTACCACAACCAGCTAACATCGCATCAACATTTTCTTCTTTCAAATCTTCAAAAGCAACGCCACCATGTTGCTTCAACGCACGAATCGTTGCTACGATTACTACCGCATTTGGTTTCAAATTGGCCAATCGACATTTAATATCTAAGAATTTTTCCGCACCTAGATCGGCACCAAAACCAGCCTCTGTAACTGTATAATCTGCTAGCTCTAAGCAAGCTTTTGTCGCAATGACAGAGTTACATCCATGGGCAATATTCGCAAATGGACCACCATGGATCAATACAGGATTGTGTTCCAAAGTTTGTACGATGTTTGGTAAAACCGCATCTTTCATAACCATCGCCATGGCACCTTGGATACCTAGATCACGTACATAAACTGGATCACCATCATAGGTATAAGCCACTTGCATACGAGCAAAACGCTCTTTTAGATCCATTAAATCATCAGCCAAACAAAGAGCTGCCATGACTTCAGAAGCAACGGTAATATTGAATCCATCCTTACGCTCTACCCCATTGGCTTTCGATCCTTGACCAATCGTAATATCACGAAGGGTACGATCGTTCATATCTAGACAACGTTTAAAAGTGACTTTGGTTGGATCAATATGTAATGGATTTCCTTGATGAATCGAGTTATCCAAACAAGCACAAACTAAGTTATTTGTGGTCGTAATCGCATGCATATCACCCGTAAAGTGCAAGTTGATATCTTCCATAGGTACAACTTGGGCATAGCCGCCACCCGTTGCTCCACCTTTTAAACCAAAGACAGGACCTAAACTTGGTTCACGCAAAGCCATCATCGTTTTCTTGCCTAAGCGATTCAAAGCATCACCTAAACCAACGGTTGTCGTACTTTTTCCTTCTCCTGCTTTGGTTGGGTTGATAGCTGTTACTAAGATCAATTTTCCTTGTGGTTGATCTTGTATCGATTTTAAATAATCAAAAGATAATTTAGCTTTATATTTTCCATAATATTCCAATGCATCTTCTGGAATCCCAATCTTTGCAGCCACTTTTTGAATGGGTTCCATTGGCGTTGCTTGAGCAATCTCTAAATCTGTCATTAGTCCATATCCTTCTTTCCAATATCATGACGATAGAATAAATCCGAACATTGAATACGTTTTACATCTTCATATGTCTTTTTAAATGCTTCTTCCAATGTATCCGCCATATTAGTAACCATCAATACACGACCACCATCGGTCACTAAAAGTCCATCTTGCATCTTCGTTCCCATATGATACACATAACCATTTAGATCATCCGGAATTTCAATCACAGCTCCCTTGGTTGAACTTTGTGGATAATTGGTACTTGCCATGACTACACCATGACTAACTTGTTTGGTCCATTTTAAATCAACTGGTTTATCGTCCATGACATCTAACATGGCTTGCACAAAATCACTTTCCAAGCGAGGTAAAATAACTTCGGCTTCAGGATCACCAAAACGAGCATTAAATTCAATTGTCTTCACACCATCTTTGGTCTCCATCAAACCACCATATAAGAAACCTGTAAATGGTACGCCTTCTTTGACCATCGCTTTAGCCATTGGATAAATAATTTTTTCCAAGGCTTCTTCTTTTAAAGCGGGTGTAATCTTTTTAACCGGACTATACGAACCCATACCACCGGTATTCGCACCAACATCACCATCACCAACTGGCTTATGGTCTTGAGCTACTTCTAAAGGATATACCTTATCGTTATGAACCAATGAAATCAATGAAAATTCAAAACCTACCAAACATTCTTCAATAACAACGCGATTGCCTTCAATCGCAAAGGCAACATCCAATGCTTCTTTGGCTTGATCAATCGTTTGACAAACCGTTACACCCTTTCCAGCTTTCAAACCATCTTCCTTAACAACAATCGGTGCTCCTTGGGCTTGTACATATGCCCAAGCATCTTCTTCATTATCAAATGTTTGATACGCAGCTGTTGGAATATCATACTTAGCCATGATCTTCTTCGCAAAATCTTTACTCGATTCGACTTGTGTAGCTGCTTTCGTCGGACCAAAAATCTTTAATCCCGCATCATGGAATGCATCCACAATACCTAATGCCAACGTAGCTTCCGGACCAACAACCGTTAAATCAATTGCTTTTTCTTTCGCAAAAGCCACCAATCCATCAATATCACTGTCACTAATTTCTACACAATGTGCAAATTGTGCCATACCTGGATTTCCAGGCGCAGCATATAATTCTGTACATAATGGTGATTGGGAACAAGCCAATGCCAACGCATGTTCACGACCACCTTTCCCAACAACTAATATTTTCATAGTCTACTCCTTCTTTTCCTCGTCGCATTTATTGTACCAAAAAAAATAGAGCTATATAGCTCTATTTTTAAAGTTTTAAAAATTGTTCGACATCCAAGACAAAAACGGTCGCGCCGCCAACTGTCACTTTTACGGGATAGGTTGAAAATGCGCCCATATCATAACCAGCTGTATTTGGAACCAACTCTTCTCTTTGTGAAGAATACTTCTCAATGATTTCAATAGCGCGTTGTACTTTTTCAGCTTCACAACCAATCAATAAAGTGGTATTGCCAGCACGTAAGAACCCTCCCGTTGTTGCCAACTTTGTGACTTGATACGATTCCTTATTCAAACCACGAATAAGTGCCGTACTATCATCATTTGAAATAATGGCTAAAATGAGTTTCATACGTACTTCCTCCTACCGTTATTATAATACAAATGTTCGTTATTGATACTTTTTCATTTTAATCATGCGATTGATATGTTGTGCAGCGATTGCGCCATCATTGGTTGCGGTAACCACTTGACGAAGATCTTTATCCACAATATCACCCGCTGCATAGATGCCTGGTACTTTGGTCATACGATTTTCATCAACGACCACATAACCACGTGTATTCACTACATCCAAAGAAACCAAAGCCGAACTCATTGGATTTTCTCCTTCATATGGGAAAATGCCTTTTACATCCAAGGTCCGCTGTGTATGCATCTTCGCATCTTCGATCACCAAGCCTGTTACTTTACCTTTTTCACTCAATACTTCCACTGGCTTTGCGTTCGTGATCTTTTCAATCTTGTCATTTCCTTCAATCAATTGTTGATTACTTGGCTCGGCCGTATAATCATCGCCACGAACAACAATGTAGATCTTACTGGCAAACTGCGATAAGAAAGCTGTTTCTTCTAAAGCGGAGTTATTGCCACCGACTACCGCAACTGGCTGATCTCTAAAGAAAGCTCCATCACAAACCGCACAGAAACTTACGCCATGACCCACATTGGCTCTTTCACCAGGAATACCCATCATTGCTTCTTGCGTACCGGTTGCCACGATAACGGCTTTGCCTTTATACACTGTACCATCGGCCAATTTCACTTCTTTATCTTTGGTAATTTCAACAACATCTCCATATACATATTCCGCTCCAAATGCGGTCGATTGCTCAAACATCGTTGCTGCTAAGTCGGCTCCATTCACATCAGGTGTGCCTGGGTAGTTCGCAATTTTAAAGGTCTTCAACAATTTACCACCTGGTGCACCACTTTCAATCATTGCTGTATGTAATCCAGCACGAGAACCATAAATCGCTGCTGTCATGCCAGCTGGTCCCGCACCAATAACAATCAAATCAAATGTTTTTGTTTCCATTGTATTTCTCCTTTTTTATTAGTATGAATTAACTTTGCTAAAAATTCAAAAATGATGCATAAAAAATGGTGATTTACAAATCACCAAATACGTGTATCACACCAAGCTCGACTTTCTTGCACAATATCTTGCAGTTCACTAAATGAATGAATCAAGCGACAAGGATCATACACCAATAATTCCTTTTTCTCGGATGAATACGCACTAAACGCAATCGAATACGCTGCCATATTACGAGCTGCTTGTATATCTTGGCACGTGTCCCCCACATAAACCAAATCATCATGACCGACATTTAAAGCATCACAAGCAGCTACCAAACCAGACGAACTCGGCTTGGGCTTTGGCATGTTTTCGGCACCAATGACACAATCAATACAAGAATCAATCCCAATCAAATTTAGATCAATTTCAATCAAATTTGTGGTCTTATTCGATACCACACCAATTAAATAGCCATCATCATGTAGATGTTGAATCGTATCTTCTACACCAGGAATGGCCAAGACCATTTGGGATGCATATTTTTCATATAATGCATCATACATTTCATGAATCTTTTTACCATCTTCATTAGGAAAGTATTGTTTAATGGTTTCCTCTACCGTTGGACCGGAAAAAGAATCTTTTTGGTCTTGGGTCAATACATCATCCGGACGATATTTTTGAAAAATGTCTGTCCAAATTTGGGCAACACAAGCTTTACTAGAAGAAATGGTACCATCTACATCCAAGAGGATCACTGGTTTATGATACCATCCAAAAATACGATGAAAAACGCCTTTTAAACCAATCAAACCAATAATGATCGCAATAACCGAAATGATCTGTGCAATCCGGAAAGATCCAATCATCAAAGAATCCGAACGCATGCCTTCCACTATAAAACGCGTAATGCCATACCAAACACAGTACATGAAACCACAATCACCGCGATGTCGATACAACTTCTTTCGACCAATGGTGGAAATCAAAAGAAATCCCAATAAATTTAAACAACTTTCATATAAAAATGTCGGTTGTCGATAGTAACCATCAATAAACATTTGATTCTTTATGAACGATGGAAAAAATTTGTAGTAAGAAGCTGAGACAATTTGTCCATACGCTTCTTGATTCGCAAAGTTGCCCCAACGACCAAAGGCTTGTGCCAATAAAACATTGGGCATGATCAGATCAAACATACGTAAGAATGAAACATGATGATTATGAAAATAATAAAGACTAAACAACAAGCCCGCAATGATTCCACCATGAATGGCTAATCCACCATGCCAGATAGCCACGATTTCTTCCACATGTTGAGAATAATAGCTCCATTCAAAGATCACATAATAAATACGCGCACCCAGAATGCCTATCAATAAAAGGGGAAACAAATAATCTTCCAATAAGGCACTGGCATATCCCCATTTTTTGATTGTTCTTTGACAAAGTGCATACGCAATCAGTGCCCCTGTCAAAATACATATGGCATACCAAGTAATATGAAGCGTGCCAAATGACACAAATATTTTTGAATTCGGAAAAAACTGCATACCTTACGCATCATCCTCTTCTTCTTTATTCTTTTCGATTTGAGAAATTACTCGTTGCTCAAATTCTTTGGCAGAATCAATACCATTTTGCATCAATAAATAATTCGTAACAGCTGTTTCAATAATAGTAGACATAGGCCGACCAGAACTAACTGGAATGCGTTGTTTTAAGATCTTAACGCCAAAAATTTCTGTATATTCCTTTTCTTCAATACCCACGCGATCGTATTGTACGGAATCTTTAAATGGTTCCAAAACCAAATGTAAACGAATTTGTGCTTGTGGTGAAAACGAACTGACACCATACATACGAGTCACATCGATGACACCAATACCACGCATTTCCATATATCCTTGCAGCAATTCCGGACAACGACCAATCAAACCATTATGAATATGATAGCAATCCACACGATCATCCGCAATGATCTGATGTCCTTTTTTGACCAATTCCAAAGCGATTTCACTTTTTCCCATACCAGAACGACCTGTGATCAAGACGCCCACACCAAAAATCCGCATCAGTTCTCCATGAATAATCATAGATTCCGCTAATTGTTCATCTAAATAATTGGTTACATTGATGATGGCTTGTGATGTGTTAACTTTCGTTGTGAAAACCGGAAAATTCTTTCGTTGTGAAATATCAATCAATGATTCCGGAACGGGTTGTTCATGACACACAACAATGGCTGGTGTTTCATCACTAGTTAAAAATTCAAAAGCCCGTCGCTGCGAAACTTGATCCATTTCTTCTTCAATATATTTACTTTCTTTTTCACCGATGATCACCAATCGTTTGGTCATCGAATCAGGAAAATAACCAGTCAACTCCAATCCCGGACGATTAGTATCTGCTACTTTGACAGGTCGATTGAAAGCTTCTTGTTCGCCAACAACAACTTTCCAATGAAATTTTTCCGCTAAATCTCTGACTGTGACTTTATTCATAGTGGCCTCTTTCTAACAACGGCTTTAAATACTGACCGGTATAACTGGATTCCACTTGGGCAACTTGTTCCGGTGTACCTGTACAAACAACCGTTCCACCTTGGTCGCCTCCTTCTGGACCCATATCAATTAACCAATCGGCACATTTCACGACATCTAGATTATGTTCAATTACTAATACTGTATCACCATGATCAACCAAACGTTGTAAAACATCGATTAATTTTTTTACATCATCACTATGTAAACCGGTAGTTGGCTCATCCAATACATATAATGTTTTGCCCGTCGGCTTTTTCTGTAGCTCACTCGCCAACTTGACACGCTGTGCTTCCCCACCACTCAACGTTGTAGCGGATTGACCTAATTTAATATAAGACAATCCCACATCCGCTAATGTTTGTAGCTTATGCTTGATCTTGGATACGGAATCAAAAAAGGTCACGGCCTCATCGACAGTCATATCCAAAACATCCGCAATGGATTTACCCTTATATTTAACTTGTAACGTTTCTTCATTATATCGCGTGCCATCGCATTGATCACATTTCACATAGACATCCGGCAAAAACTGCATCGAAATTTTAATGATGCCATCGCCTTGACATGCTTCACAACGACCACCTTTCACATTGAAAGAGAAGCGACTTTTATCATATCCCAATAATTTGGCTTCTTTGGTTTGTGCAAATAACGTACGAATATCATCAAATACACCTGTATACGTAGCAGGATTGGATCGTGGTGTTCGTCCAATAGGATCTTGCGAAATTTCTACCAACTTATCAATATTCTCTAAGCCTTTGATGGCTTTGACTTTACCGGGTTGCACATGTGCTTTTCCTAATGTATGTTGGATTCCATGGGTCAATACTTCCGTCACAAGGGAACTCTTACCAGAACCGGATACCCCAGTCACAACGGTAAACGTACCCAATTTGAGATCCACTGTGACTTTCTTTAAGTTATTTTGTTGAGCTTGGACAATGCGAATTTTCTTGCCATTGCCTTTTCGTCTTTTTTTCGGAATTGGAATATATTTACGACCACTTAAATATGCACCCGTTAACGAATTTGGATTGGCCATTACTTCTTCGGGTGTACCGGCTGCAACAATGGTGCCGCCATGAACACCAGCTCCTGGACCTACATCCACAATATAATCCGAAGCACGCATTGTATCTTCATCGTGTTCGACAACGATCAAAGTATTACCTAAATCTCGCATTTCTTTTAATGAATTGATCAACTTATCATTATCGCGTTGATGTAAACCAATGCTTGGTTCATCCAATACATACATAACTCCGGTTAATTTGGAACCAATCTGCGTAGCTAAACGGATGCGTTGGGCTTCACCACCACTTAACGAACCGGCCAAACGATCCAATGTCATATAACCCAAACCGACATGGTCCAAGAACTCTAAACGATTGGATATTTCTTTGACAATTAAATTGGCAATGCTTTTCTGCATGTCATTCAGTTCCAAATGTGCCATAAATTGTCGTGCTTCTTGAATGCTCATTTGCGTAAATTCATAAATATTTTTGCCTTGTATTTGAACAGACAGTGCTTGTTCATTTAAACGAGCCCCTTTACAATCCGGACATTCTTGATTGGAAATAAAAGATCCATACCATTCTCTTGAAAAAGCCGATCCGGTTTCTCGATAGCGTCGTTCGATCATCGGACAAACCCCTTCGATATATTCTAGTTTTGTCTGGGTAATGCCAGAACGAGAATGCAATGTATACGCAATGGCTACATCCGATCCATATAATATATAATTTAGATCTTTTTTCTTGAGTTTCTTTAATGGCAAGTCTTTATCGATTTCATAATATTTCATCAAGGCATCAATACGCTGCCATTCTAGATTTTCGGTATTCACGATATTTTTATAATAACGAATACCACCTTGGTTGATACTTTTATCCCAATCGGGAATCAATAGATCAATATCTACTTTTTGGGTAATGCCTAATCCATTACATGTCGGACAAGCACCAAATGGTGCATTAAAGGAAAACAAGCGTGGTTCGAGTTTCGGTACCGAAAAGCCACAGATCTTACAAGCATAGTTACTCGAGAAGAGGGTTTCACCATCGGGTGTCATACAGATGGCTAAGCCATCACTTAATTGTAAAGCAGTTTCTAAAGAATCATAAAAACGAGAACGATTGTCTTTACGGATGATACGATCGACAACAACATCAATCGTATGTTTCTTGTTTTTTTCCAAATCATCCATTTCTTCGATATATTTGATTTCGCCATCCACGCGAACTCGTACATAGCCTTCTTTTCCTAGATCATTCAATAAGTCTTTATGCATGCCTTTTTTACCAGAAACCACTGGACTCAAAATGGTACAACGCGTGCCTTCTGGTAGTTCCATGATTTTATCCACCATTTCTTTGATGGTATTTCCAGTGATGGGAATATGATGATGGGGACAATACGGCGTACCAACGCGTGCATATAAAAGTCGTAAATAATCATAGATTTCGGTGGATGTACCAACGGTGGATCGAGGATTATTGGACGTAGTTTTTTGATCAATCGCAATGGCTGGGGATAAACCCGAAATTTCATCTACATCGGGTTTTTCGCTATTGCCTAAAAATTGACGAGCATAACTGGACAAACTTTCCATATAGCGTCGTTGTCCTTCGGCATAAATTGTATCGAATGCGAGTGAAGATTTGCCTGAACCCGATACCCCAGTCAAGATCACAAATTGATCTTTGGGAATTTTCACATTGATATTTTTTAAATTATTTTCACGAGCACCTTTAATGTCTATATATTTTTGCGCCATAGTACATCCCCTTTCTTTCGCGACTCATTATAACGAAAAAAGATGGACACTTCCATCTTTTTACTCAAAGATATCTTGCTGATAACTAATGTGCAAATGTTCATAGGCTTTATGCGTCGCAATACGACCTCGTGGTGTACGATTAATGAAACCAATTTGGAGTAAATATGGTTCATAGACATCTTCAATGGTACTGGGTTCTTCACCAATACTTGAAGCAATGGCTTCCAAGCCAACGGGTCCACCACAAAAGCGTTCAATGATGCCTCTTAAATATTTATGGTCTACGCGATCCAAGCCTAAATTATCGACTTGAAGACGGTCCAAAGCTTGTTTGGCAATATCTAAAGAAATAACTCCGTCATTGTATACTTGGGCAAAATCACGAACTCGACGGAATAAACGATTGGCAATACGTGGTGTGCCTCGAGAGCGTAAAGCAATTTCTTTGACGGCTTCTTCTTCACAAGTGGTATTCATGACACGGCTGGTACGTGCAACGATTTGTGACAATTCTTCTAACGAATAGTATTCCAATTGAGAAGTGATGCCAAAACGATCGCGCAAGGGTGCACTTAAATCACCAGCCCGCGTAGTGGCTCCCACCAAAGTAAAGGGAGGAAGGTCCAAACGAATGGAATGGGTCGTGGCACTATCTTTGCCTACAACAATGTCTAAACAATAATCTTCCATAGCGGGATAGAGGACTTCTTCTACTTGTTTAGGAAGTCGATGGATCTCATCGATAAAGAGGACATCACCGGGTTCTAATGTAGATAAGATTGCAGCTAGATCCCCACTTTTTTCAATGGAAGGGCCCGATGTGGTTTTAAGATTGCCATGCATTTCATTGGCTAAGATATAAGCCAATGTTGTTTTTCCAAGTCCTGGTGGACCATAAAGGAGTACATGATCTAATGCTTCATTTCGTTGTTTCGCGGCATTGATAAATACCGATAAATTCGCTTTTAAGGTCTTTTGACCAATATATTCATCCAAGGTTTGGGGACGCAAACTTACTTCCAGATTATCTTGTTCTTGCAGTTGTGCATCCATTGTTCTTGTATTCAATCCAATTCCTCATTTCTATTGTGTTGCGAGCAAACGCAATGCTTTTTGTAGCATTTGTTCGGTTGTTAAATTTTGATTGGCCAATTCTTTTTTGATTGTCGTTAATTGATTGGCTTTATATCCCAAACTGATCAACGCTTCTTGGGTTTCCTTCCATGCAGGATCATCCATACTTGTATCTTCTTTCTCAATAGATACAAATTTTCCTTTTAGATCCAATACAATTTGACTCGCTGTTTTAGCTCCAATGCCTGGTAAAGATTTCAATCGTTTGACATCATCATTTTCAATGGCTTCAATCATTTGTGAACCAGAAATAGCTGATAAGATATTTAATGCACTTTTAGGCCCAATGCCCCGAACATTGATCAGGCGCATAAATACTTCATAATCTTCTTCTTTTTCAAAACCAAATAAGAGAATGGCATCTTCCCGTACATATTGATAGGTATATAAAAATAAGTCTTTACCCAAGTGGACCGTTTCAGGTCGACTTACATAAATTTCATAGCCAATACCTTGTACATCCACAACGATAGTTTCCGTTCGGATCAATCGTACGGTTCCTTGAATAAATGCGATCATATCCTTGCTCCTTAATATTTTCATTATATCATTATACTTACAAATTATGTGAAATTGTCAATTTACTTGTAAATTGAAATAAAAGTGATTATACTTTTCTCGATCTTAACAAAGAGGGGTATAAATGGAAAGAAAGAAAATTAAACCGTTAACACAAACACAAAAAGAGTTTTTAGCTTATAGTAAAGGAATTGCCGATTCTGATCTTATGAATCAAGAACGCAATTTCACTCAACATCGTGGTACAACCGTTTATGAACATTCCATTGGTGTAGCATATACGAGTTATTTCATTGCGAAACATATGCCTTTTTCTTTTCGAGAAGCATCCTTGGTCAAAGGTGCATTATTACATGATTATTTTTTATATGACTGGCATGAAAAAGATGATTCGCATAAATGGCATGGATTCTGTCATCCACGCATTGCGATGAATAAAGCCAATGCAGATTATGGAATCAATCCAGTGGAAGCCAACATCATTCATCGTCATATGTTCCCTTTAACACCGATTCCACCCAAATATAAAGAAAGTTATTTGGTGTCGATCATGGATAAGGTGTGTGCCATTGGCGAAATGTTGAATATTCGTTATTTATCAAAATCCATGCGCATTGAGTTGGGATTGGATTAGACAAAAATACCAGCAGATTGAATCTGCTGGTGTTTTTTTATTAAAATTCTTTTTTGTTCATGATTTGGATACTGAAGAAACGGGAAATTCCATATCCTATGACACTTAGAAACAGAAAGATCCCTAACCATACAAAATCCGATAGATGCATGGAAGAGAATACTTTTGTCAGTTTGGTAATCAACAGGAAAAATCCACCAAAGACCAAAAACATAACGATACGACTTTTTTCCATACCAAATTTCAATCGAATCGGAATAAGGATTGATTGAACCAAGACCATTGAACAAGCAATCATGATCATGTTTCCATAGGTATCTGTTGTGTTTGGTACCTTACCCAGTAGGATCATCCATACATCAATCAGTAAACATCCACCCCATAACAAGGCCAAACTAAAACGATATTTTTCAACCACATAGTCTTTTCGCGAAATGGGCAATGTAAATAGAAATGTATAGCCATGATCCAATTCATCATAACTGATCGAACTTTGGGTAAAAAAGGAAAGAATGGCAGGAAAAAAAGTAAGGATGAAAGAGGCGTCGTCCGACCAGAAAAGAGATCCAATCGATAGCAAGACTATTATTATGAAAAAATTTTTTTGTAGATAAACATATTGTAGATCTTTGATCCATAGTCCTTTCATATCTTTTCTCCTTTTGTCATCAAGACAAGTATTTTATCAATGGATGCCTTTTCTATAACAACTTCTGGTGCATTTTCAACATAATATTGTCTTTCATTGGTCAAACATTGAAAGCCATAGTCCTCTTTTTTGACGCGCAGAAGATAGGATGTATCGAGTTGTTGATACTGTGCTTCATTGACTTTTAAAATGGCATATTCATCCAATAGCACATCCGTATCTTCATGAAGCAAGATTTGTCCTTCATCAATCAAATAGATGTCATCGCAAAGATGTTCCAAATCATTGGATATATGAGAACTCATCAAGATGGCACCCTGTTCTTGATTTTCCATAAACATTCTTAAAAGATCTAAGATTTCTTCACGGGCCATCACATCCAATCCTGCTGTCGGTTCATCCAAAATCAATAACTGGGCTTGATGAGACATCGCAATCAACACTTTTAATTTGGCTTTCATACCAGTAGAAAAATCTTTGATCTTCTTATCCATGGGCAATTGAAAGTGATGAGCTTGATGAATAAAAAAATCTCGATCAAAAACAGCATATATATTCTGTAAGATGGGAATGATTTGTGAAATGGTCAAGTATTCACTCATTCCTGTATCAAAAAGGACAACACCAAGAGCATTTCGATCATTGGCTTGTATTTGACGGATATCCTTTCCCCATAATGTGATCGTTCCCCCATCCAGGGTAATCAATCCCAAAATACTTTTAAATAAAGTTGTTTTTCCAGCTCCATTCTTGCCAATCAATCCCGTGATATGACCGGCTTTCACTTGTAACGAACAACGCAAAGCAAACGAATCATATCGTTTTTGTGCTTGGTCTACTTTTAATACTTCCATACATCAATCCTCCAACAACACATCCAACAAGTCTTTAAGCTCTTCATTTGAAAACCCAAATCGTCTTCCTTTTTGAATCACTTTTTCTAAGTCGGATTCCAATTCTTTTCTTTGGTCTTCTAACAGCAATTCCGTATTGGTTGCCGTTACATATGTTCCTTTTCCATGAATCGTTACGGTGAAGCCTTCATGATCCAACGTGTCATAGGCTTTTTTAACGGTTAAGGCACTGATCTTTAAGGACCGAGATAATGAACGTACCGATGGTAAAGCATCATTTTCTTGGAGTTCCCCCTTTCGAATCATGGTTTTAATTTGATCAACGATTTGTTCATAAATAGGAATCATCAAAGATGTATTGATAATAATAGGCATAGGACTCCTTTCATATAACAGTATATAACAGTTTATAACTGTTGCCAACAAAAAAACTTGATTCTTCATAATGAAGAATCAAGCCTTCTTTGTTTAATCATCGCGTGAATTGCCGCCAATAATGATGACCCATCGTAACAATTGCATCAAGCTCACAAATAGGGCAGCGACATATGTCAATGCAGCAGCCGTGAGAACGGCTTTGGCTCCACGATAATCGGTACCGGTAAACAAGCCACAGGAATCAATGGTTTGTAGAGCACGATGGCTGGCATTAAATTCAACCGGTAATGTGATCAATTGAAAAAGAGTGGATAAACCAAAACATAATACACCAAGCCATGCTAAATTAACGACATTTAAGATCAAACCTAAAATGATCAATGGAATAGCTAAGGTCGCACCAATATTGGTAATTGGAATGATCGCATTACGAACCTTGATGGGGAAATAACCCACATGATGTTGAACAACATGCCCCACCTCATGGCAAGCAATACCGATGGCAGCAATGCTTGTACCATTATAAATATCACTTGAAAGACTGACTACTTTATTGGTGGGATTATAATTGTCGGTCAATTCACCACCAATCATTTGAATATCTACATCATAAATGTCATTTTGTTCCATCATATATCTGGCTACTTGAGCGCCTGTCATGCCTTGACTATTGCCATATTGACGCCATTTTTTATAGGTTGAAGTCACTTTCCATTGTGCCCATCCCGTAAATATAAGGGCTGGTCCCACCAATATAATATATAGGGGATCAATATAAAACATTGGATAATACATATACTCACATCCTTACTGTATTTGTCGATTATAGCACATAGTCTTGGATACCGCCAATATTCACAGCATCAACACCTTTTTGTTGCAGTTGTTGGACGGCGATCATCGAACGTCGACCGCTTTGACAATAAACAAAGTATTTCTTGTTTTCCGGTTGATACGTATCGATCTCATCCAAAGGAACATTGATGGCATCAGGAATATGGTTCGATACGAATTCTTTTCTTGTGCGTACGTCTAATAAGATACTGTTTGGAGTGGATCGAAAGGTTTTAATTCCCGCATTGATATCTAATTTCTTTCGTTGAAAAAACATCGTTATTTCTCCTTTTCTATGAGTAGTTCATCCATTGTTCGTTTTGGGACATAATGAACACCATCTTGTCGATAATAATTGTTCGAATCCGTGCAATCAACTAATTGAATATTTTCTATCCCTTTGCCTAATGCAATAACCAATCGCGGTACAAGATTGGCTTTGAGATTTAAATAGGATTGCACTTTTTTCGAATCAAAGGCACCAAGCATACATCCAGCATAGCCTTCTTCAACAGCCGATAAAAGAATGGTTTGTGCTGCGATGCCAACATCCACCATCACAAATTGGCCATTGGAAATGGATGTATCCTGCAAAATTACCACAAAGGCAACTGGATGCTGATGTGGTTTTGGTAGGTGTTCTTTCGGCAATGCGGCTGCCCATTTTGTGAGAGCAAGCAAACCTTCGACATCATTCTTTTCATTTAAAATACAATATTTCAGTGGTTGACGATTAGCAGCCGAACCACAATAGCGTGTATACGATATCCATTTTTTCAATGTTTCCGCATCTATTTTTTGGGTTTCATCAAAGCCACGCGTACTTCGATTCTTTTTTAATATTGTTTCTATCATGGCTTCATTCTAGCATAAAAAAAAGGTGTAAACACAAGTTATGCTTACACCCTTGATAGAAGGTCTGTTATTATCCGTCGTATTCAACTTCGAATGATTTCCAAGGAATATTGACTGGTTTTCCTTGATTAATGATTTCATCAACATGCATCAACAATGGGAATTCTTCTTTCTTATATTTTCCTAAAGCATCTAAACGTTTCACGGCACGTGCTGTACGCGTTGCGATAACGATCGATTCCAAGGTTACTCCTTTTAATTCTTCCATCGCTTGATCAAAACTCAAGCCACGTCCTAATAAAGTACCAATCTTACGTGTACGTCCACCAAATACCGTTACATATAAGTCACCAGCACCATATACGATATTATCATCGTTTCCACCAACGATAGCCAATAATTTACGCATTTCACGAACACCTTGTCCAAACAAGGCAGCTTGTGAATTGTAGTGAACAGCACCAATGCCTTCTTTCTTTTCAGCCAAACCAACGGCTAAAGATACACCCAATGCATAGGCATTCTTCAAAGCAACGGCACATTCCACACCAACAACATCGGTAGAGCAAGAAATATGATAATAATCCGTTGTGAATAAGCTCTTTAAATAATGTAAGGTTTCCATGTTTCTACCACAGAAAGCAACACAAGAATTGTCTTTATCCGCTAATTCATAAGAAGTACATGGACCACCAATGGCATTGATCGATAATCCTTTTCCACCTTCGGTTTGTTCCCAGAATTCAGGATATGTCATCATCGATCCATCTTCTTGATCGATCATACCTTTAGTGACAGAAAGTAAAGGAATATTTCTAGGAATCTTTGGTAAAACTTCTTCAGCAAACCAATCTACACCAAAACTGGATACACCACCTAAAATCGCATCGGCACCTTTAATGGCTTCTTCCATTTCTTCTACTTGATAGTATTTGATTCCTTCATGCAATGTTCTCTTCAAATTAATATGGAAATTATCTTTTCTTAATCCATCAATAACATCGCGATCCAATGGAGTACCCACTAGACGTACTTCATGACCATTTTCGAAAGCAGGGAATGTCAATGCACTGGCCATTTGTCCAGCACCAATAAACGTAATAATACTCATAATTATTGTTCCTCCAAACTTAATATCTTATTTACAGGTTCATTATTGCATAAAAATAAGGGATGTCAATACGAAATAGGATATTTCTTATATATTGGGATTTTTTTCATTTCCTTGAAATATAGCCTTATATAAAGTAGATATTTTCATTGAAATTTCAACCATCTTCCATTATATTGATACATAGAAATATAAGATTTCATCCTATGAAATTTATTGCATTGGAGGTGTGCTATGGATCAATATCGTACAAACTTGATTGTCCGCATTGCAAAATTGCATTATGAATTGGGCATGTCACAAATTGAAATCGCAAAACAAGAACATTTATCCACATCTACGGTCAGTCGTTTGATCAAATTGGCTTCGGAGTTGGGATTAGTTAAAATAACGATCGTGGAGCCAAAACATTCGTTTACAGATCTAGAAAATTTATTTATGGCTCGTTTTCATCTGAAAAAAGTAACGATCTTATCGGATATCGTTGAAAATCAGGGCGTATTGTTGCAAGATGTGAGTCAAGCTGCTGCCGAAGATTTATCGAAACTAGTTACGGATCATTGTACGATTGGAATTGCGTGGGGACGTACATTGACCACACTTTCTCAAGTGTTGGTTCCTGTTAAAAAGAAGGGCGTTTCCATCGTGCAATTAAATGGTGGTGTATCTCGTGTATTATATGATGCCGGTTATACCACGGCTATTCGTTCGTTTGTAGATGCTTTTAATGGCGATGGATATATGTTGCCAGCGCCAGCTATCGTATCGAATGCAGATATTGCGAAAAGCATTCAAACGGATCAATTCATTCATGAAAGTCTAGAATTAGCGAAGCGATGTGATATTGCCGTGTATTCCATTGGTGCAATTGGTCATGATACTGCTCTTTATAAGATGGGTTATTTTTCAACTGAGTTCTATGATCATATTGTGGAAAATGCGGTGGGTGATGTTTGTAGTCATTTTATCGACATCGATGGAAAAATTGCCGATGAAGAATTGGATAGTCGTGTCATTGCCGTACCGTTATCCATCATACGTACGATTCCGAACAAGGTCGTAATCGCGGTTGGTACAGAAAAGGCGCAATCCATTCTATCTGCCATTCATGGTCAATTGGTTGATTATTTATATATTGATCAACCGACAGCGCGTAAAGTTTTACAATTATCCAATAAAATCGATATGTGATTGGACGATGTCATCAACATCGTCTTTTTTTTATGGGATCAAAAGATATGAAATATAAACAAAAAAATTTCCCATCCGGCCAAAGATGGGAAAAGAAGAGAATTTATTTGAATGCGGCTTACTTACGCATACAAACCGAAACTTAATAAGAATCCAACGATTACACCGATTGGACCTGTGATAATACGAGAATACAATACCGCAGGAACACCCATTTCGATTGTTTCTGGTTCTGCTTCTCCTAATGACAAACCAACAGGGATAAAGTCACATCCTACTTGCGCGTTGATTGCAAACAAAGCTGGCAATGAATATTGAGGAGGAATGTTTCCTTTGGCGAATTCAGCACCTAACAATGTTCCGACAACCTGTGCGATGACGGCACCTGGACCAAGGATTGGTGACAAGAATGGCATACCACAAATGAATGAGATAGCGATCATACCTGGCAATGTAGAACATAATGGACTGATCGTATGGGCAATGACATTTCCTAATCCACTGGCTTGGATGATACCCAACAAAGTGGATGTGAAGGCCATGAATGGCAGGATATTACGGATAACCATGTCAATGGAATCACGACCTGCAGCGAAGAACTTGTTGACAACATGTCCGACACCTACACCGATACGAGTGACAAGATTTTGTTTCTTTTGTCCTTGCGCAGCAGCGACTTCTGCTTTTGCTTGTTCTTTTGATTTAGGACCATCTGCAGTAGCTAATTCTTCTTCAGCTGTACTTGCAGTGGATGCATTTGTTTCATCTGTATAAGATAAGTTGCTTTCCTTAACATCGGATACATAAATTTCTGGTTTGATGTACATAGCCAATGGACCAACAGCTCCAACTGGTTCGACGTTGACGGTCATAATGCCTTTCTTTGGATAGACACCGCAACGAGCTGTACCACCGCAGTTGACAACGGCAACAGCAACTTCATCATCCGGAACGGTTGTCTTGAATCCATCAACCAATTCACAACCTGTCATTTCAGCAATCTTTTTCGCAACTGGACTGACTTGTTGTCCGGTTACACACAATACTTTATTTTTATGCTCATTGGGTTCGATGATCAATGGTCCACCAAATCCGGCATTACCTTTTGTGATTTTAATATTTTTATAAGCCATATTCTCATCCTCCCTTATTCAGCACTTTCTGCAGCTGTTAAATGCATATAAATTCCTTGCGTGATATAACCACGAATAGCACACATGATGATACCTGCAATGAAGTAACGAATAGCTAGGTCTCCAAGTGGCAATCCTAATTCTTGGATACCAGAAGCAATACCCATGTAAACAAATAATTCACCAGCATTGGCATGTGGAAACAATCCAGTTACAGGGTGGGCAAATGTAGCGACAACATCGAACATGGCTGGTTTATCTTTTTCATCACAGAAACGCATGATGGAATATCCCATTGGGTTTCCTAGGAAGATCAAACCAATCATTGGCATCAATGTATAACGAAGAATGGCATATTTTGTCAATTTTGCAGTAAAACGATTCACACGATCTTCACCGACAAGTTTGATAATAGAGTTCATAAATGTCAGCAAGCAAACGATCATTGGGATAATACTTGTTACCCATCCAGTAAAGGTTTTTCCACCTGTAGTGAACAGTGACATAAATCCCTGAGCAATATTTGATAATACTTCCATGGTATTTCTTCTTCCTCCTAATTTATGAAAGGCCTTTCATATTTCTTACGGCATTAGTATTTCATTAATTTATATTGAAGTCAATGATTTTTAGGATTTATACCGTATATTGGGATTTATTTCATTAGGCTTCAATTAATTAACTATTATTTAAAAGATATTTCCCATGCGTGAAATTTATTGCATAAACAAGCTTAAAAAAAGCCATCCGAAGATGGCTAAAGTTAATAATTTACTTTAATAAAGATTCGTTCCAATGTTCATTTGGTTCAATGCCTAAGAAATCAGCAACTGTAGCAGCAATATTGCTTAATCCCAAGTTGTCATCAGTTTTTAATTTACATTTGGCATTGTATACAATAAATGGAACACGATTCAATGTATGTGAAGTTTTAGCTTTTAATGGCTGTCCTTCTTTTGGTGCTTGATACATTTCATCGGCATTACCATGATCGGCTGTGATCAACAATACACCATTGACCTTCTTTACGGATTCCATGACACGTTGTAAACCAAGATCAACGGATTCAACACCAATAATCGTAGAAGTTAGACTACCTGTATGTCCAACCATATCACCATTTGGATAGTTTGTACGTAAGAAATCGTATTTACCACTTTCAATGGCTGCACATAATTCATCTGTAATTTCAGCCGATTTCATCCAAGGACGTTGTTCAAATGGAACGACATCGGATTTGATTTCAACATAAGTTTCTAGATTTTCATCAAATTTTTCAGAACGGTTACCATTCCAGAAATACGTAACGTGACCATATTTTTGAGTTTCACTAATTGCGTATTCACGAATACCATGTTTACATAATTCTTCTGTCAATGTGTATTTAATTTTTGGTGGTTCTGTCAAATACATCTTTGGAATTTGTAAATCGGCATCATATTGTAACATACCAGCAAATTTTACATTTGGTACTTTGACACGATCAAATTTATCAAATGAAGCATCACCATCAAAAGCACGAGAAATTTCTTGTGCACGGTCACCACGGAAGTTGAATAAGATAACGCTATCGCCATCATCAATCGTACCAACAGGTTGACCATCTTTCGCAACGACAAATCCAGGCAAATCTTGATCGATTACACCTAATTCTTTACGATATGTTTCAATGGCTTCGGTTGCGGATGCAAATTGACGTCCTTCACCTTGTACATGGATACGCCATCCTTTTTCAACCATGGACCAATCGGCTTCATAACGGTCCATCGTGATTTGCATACGTCCACCACCACTGGCGATGCAAGCATGGAATGTATCATCATTTAATTCACCCATGAAGTTTTCAATATCATCTACATAAGTCAATGCACTTGTATCTGGTACATCACGACCATCCAATAATGCATGGACGCGAACTTCATGAATGCCTTCTGCTTTTGCTTGTTTGATCAAAGCTTTTAAGTGATTGATATGAGAGTGGACATTTCCATCACTCAACAAACCAATAAAGTGCATCTTATGACCATCTTTGCAGAAATCGACTAATTCTCTCCATGCCTTTGAATTAAAGATTTCACCAGAATCGATATTTTCATTAACAAGTTTTGCACCTTGTGAATAAATTTGACCACAACCAATGGCATTATGACCAACTTCACTATTTCCCATATCACCATCCGTTGGCAAACCAACAGCTAATCCATGTGCACGTAAACGTGTATGTGGACAACTTGCATATAAGAAATCCAAGGTTGGTTTATGTGCTTGTTGAACAGCATTTCCAAGATGAGTTTCTGCTAAACCCATACCATCCATAACAACCAAAACTACAGGTCTTTTTTCCATTTTTATTTCCTCCAATTTGTCGATTTTATTCTATCACAAAAATGCCATAACAATACTGAAAATTGCGTTTTCAGAAAAGAGAAAGACTTTTCTGAAAAAAAACCACATTCTTACCGGTTTATGGTAAAATCTACTATATATGAATATAAGGGAGAGCGAAAATGAAAATATTCAAAAAAGTTATGGCATTGGTGCTTGTGGTTGGCATGACTTTAGGATTATCCGCTTGTGGAAATAGTTCTAAGAGTAGCGATGCAGCAAGTAAAAATGATGATTCGGTGTTAGTGGTTGGCTTTGATCAAAATTTCCCACCTTTTGGTTATAAAAACAAAAAAGGAAAATTTGTTGGTTTTGATATTGAAGCGGCTAAAGCTTGTGCCAAAGAAATGGGTGTAGATATCAAGTTGCAACCAATCGATTGGGATTCTAAAGATATGGAATTGGAATCCGGAACCATTGATTGTATCTGGAATGGTTTTACCATCAATGGACGTGAAAAGAAATATACATGGACAGAACCATATATGAATAACTATCAAGTCTTCGTAGTAAAATCAGATTCGGGTATTAATACAATAGCCGATCTAAAAGATAAGAATGTGGAAGTACAAAAGGAATCAAGTGCTGAAACAGCAATCAATGATGATAAAGATTTAAAAGCTTCTTTTGCACAATACACTTCGGTTGCTGACTACAACACAGCCATGATGGATTTGGATTCTGGAGCCGCGGATGCCATTGCGATGGATTACTTTGTTGCTTTAGATCAAACCAAGGGTAAAGATCAATTCAAGATCCTTGATGAAAAACTAAGCCAAGAACAATATGCAGTTGGCTTTGAAAAAGGAAACACGAAACTTCGTGACCAAGTACAAAAAGCAATGAAGAAAATGGTCAAAGATGGCACATATGCGAAGTTATCAGAAAAATACTTCGGTGAAAATGTCGTTGTATTAAGTGCTGATTAATAAAAAACCAGGCAATATGCCTGGTTTCAATTTGTAAGAAAGGAGCCGATTATGGAAACTATCAGTTTGATGGAATCTTTCCAACAACTTATTGGTGGTATGGGCACCACCATTCAAATCTTTGTATTAACGCTTTTATTTTCTCTTCCCTTAGGATTAATCATCGCGTTTGGGCGTATGTCAAAAAATGGTATTCTTCAAACCATTATGAAGATCTATATTTCGATCATGCGAGGAACACCATTGATGCTACAACTACTCGTTGTATACTTTGGTCCATACTATTTATTTAATGTAAGTATCACACCTGCGTATCGAGGTGTTGCCGTCATTATTGCCTTTGCCTTAAATTATGCTGCCTATTTTGCCGAAATCTATCGTAGTGGTATTGAATCCATGCCAAAGGGTCAATATGAAGCTGCTAAAGTTTTAGGCTATAGTCGAACCCAGACATTCTTTACGATCATCTTCCCGCAAGTATTAAAACGAATCTTGCCTGCATTGACCAATGAAATCATCACTTTGGTCAAAGATACTTCGTTGGCTTATTCCATTGCTTACATGGAAATGTTTACTGAAGCAAAGGCTTTGGCCGCAAGCTTTAAGAGCATGATTCCATTTGTTGCTGCTGCCATTTTCTATTATATTTTCAACTTTATTGTGGCAACCATTATGGAATACTTCGAAAAGCGTATGCGCTATTATGACTAAGGAGGTTGGGTACGATGAAAATTTTAGAAATGAATCATATTAAGAAAAGTTTCGGTAACAACCAAGTATTAAAAGATATCAGTTTTTCAGTAGATGAAGGGGAAGTCGTTTCCATTATTGGCCCTTCTGGATCCGGTAAGAGTACACTTCTTCGTTGTGCAACTTTTCTAGAAACGATGGATGATGGTTCATTATCCTATGTAGGTGATGAAGTAGTCAAAAGTGTAAATGGTCATGCCGTCTATGGTTCCAAACAACAACAAAGAAAAGCATTGAGCTATTTTGGCCTGGTTTTCCAAAACTTTAATTTATTTCCTCACTTCACAGTTATGAAAAATATTACGGATGCACCGATTCGAATCCAAAAACGCCATGTTGAAGAAGTCAATGCCCAAGCAAGAAAACTATTGAGTCAAATGGGATTATCCGATAAAGAAGATGCCTATCCAAGTCAATTGTCTGGTGGACAACAACAGCGTGTATCCATTGCACGTGCCCTGGCCCTCAATCCAAAGATCTTATTCTTTGATGAACCCACTTCGGCATTGGATCCAGAATTAACGCTAGAAATCTTAAAAGTCATCAAAGATTTAGCGGCACAAAGAATGACCATGGTCATCGTTACACATGAAATGACATTTGCGCATGATGTATCTAATCGTATGATTTTCATGGATAAAGGTGTCATTGTCGAAAATGGTACACCCGATGAATTATTTCATTCATCGAATTCGAGAACACAATCTTTCTTGGGAAAATATCACGAATTGGGCTAGCACAGCAAGCGCTGTGCTTTTTTTGTGCATACAAAAAGAGCTATAAGCTATGCTTATAACTCTAACGATTGATTAATTTACGTAAAATACACAATAATAAGCCAATCACAGCTAATAAAGGAATGTATCGCATCGGTGTAATAAAGTATTGAACCCATTGCCATGCACCGGATTCACCATGCATACCTGCTACATATAAAGTGATTGGATATGATAACGCAACGATAATAAAACCAATGAGACCATGTCCTGTATCCACACGGTATTCTTCTTCACCAGCTTTCATCTTCTTTGTCGTTAAAGTCCAAATACCTTCAATGACACAGAATACTACGAAAGCTGCCATACCACCTAAGAAAATCTTATGATCTTGTCCTTGTGATGTGATCATGACACGAACGAATTCTGTATAATTCAATGCGTTCATCACAAACAAGACTGCGGAACCAAACATACACAAAGCACAAATCACTTGCATTAAACGAGATAAGATCTTAAGAGCACCTTTGGCACCTTTTTTCTTTATTTCTTCCGTATTTAAATTTTGTAACGGATTATTGGAAGGTTCTTGTTTAACCAATTGAATTTCCGTTTCTTGTGGAATACTTGCGGTTTCTTGTGCAACGCTTTCTACCGCTGCTACCAAATCACGATCTTCTGGATGTTTATTGAACCATTCCTTCGAATAGGTGGATGTTGGAACAACCAAACCACCATTTTTACGAATCTTATTCAATGCCAAAGACATCATTTTATTTTCGACTTTTGGACTTATTTGCGTATTTTTAGCAACATCTCCAATTCGATATACCCCATCTTCATTGGCAAAATCTAAATGTGCCAATACTGTATCATTATCATCAACCAATTGAACTTGATTTTTGTACACTTTTAATAACATTTTTATAGCCCCCTATTTGTAGAAAAATATACCTTATTTTCTATTAAAAATCAATTTTTCATTTCCCTTAACATCTCTTTTACTTCTTGCGCATGCGTTAGATCATACGCAATTTGTAGATAATATCTGGCCTGATCATATTGTTTCTTTTCAACATATGTCTTGCCATATCCATAGGCCAAACCGACAACCGTTTGATCCGCCCCTATCGGAAGTCCTGCTTTTTTTAGATCTTCTAAAGAAGCCGGAACAAAAGTTGGTGTTTCTAAGTCCTGCATTTGTTTCATAACACTTTCATCTTCAACAAATTGAAGACTCAGTCCCAAACATCCATACTGATAATTGGGTTGGTTTTTCTTTTCATAATACGTGGCAAAATTCTTATATAATTGCGCAATATCACGGGGATGAAACATATATTGGAAAGCAAATTTTGTATACGCAAAATACTTTTCTAGATCATCCATTTCACTCATATACAAAAAATGAATCTTAGATGACATCGGATTCCATGCCAATGCTTTTTCCAATGCTTCATGACAAGCTTGTTGTTCACCTTTATCTTTCCATAAACAAGCATATAGATAATATACATCACTATACATGACCGGTGTCGTTGATACTTTTTTCTTCGGCTTTTCTAAATACATATACAAAGCTTGTTCAAAAGGTTCATGGAAAGAAAAATAATCTTGAATTTGATCATTCTTAAAAAGGGTTTCTTTTTCCATGGTCTTGATGATCGGACGTAAAATGGATAAGGCTTTATCAAATTCTTTCTTTTCTCGATAGTATTCCACTTCTTTTAATGTTTGTTCCGTTTGTTTCTGATCTTTTTCAATCGAAATACGATAGGCTTGTTGCTGATTGGCATCCAAACGATCATAAATCATCTTACCAATTTCCCGTTGAATGGCTTCCTGTAAAGGATGGTCTTTATATTCTTGTATTTGTTTGCGCAAATAGACAATATCTTCTTTATTATTCCCGGTTAATCCCGACTGAATCTGCTTCATAATGGCATCAAATGACATATTATTCCTCTTTTCTTGATTGGCGAATCACTTCGATCAAATCTTTTTCTATCACAAAATTGGTCGTGAATGGATCAATCACAAAAGCATCGTATTGATCAACTAAATCTGGAAGAGACACACGTACCCAAAAAAACTCATTATAATACGCATCTTTGATTTCTTTACGATCTGTAAATAAAGGAATGTAGGATTGATCTCCTTTGATCAATTCGTCAGGTACTTTCTTAATTCCCGATTTTGGTAATATGGTCATGGGCATCCATAAAGAATTTTGACACAACAGGATCAAAGTATCGGCCAACTTTGTTTTGGTTGGTTCTTGCATATAAGACTGGATTTGATTAGTTAATGACATAACTCTCCTTGTAAAAAAGAGCCATACGGCTCTTAGCATGACATCTGGCTATAGGGATCAAAGTATTTTTCAGATGCCTTTTGGATTATACCAAACATTCTTCTATTTGTGTATCGTACTAATTCGCAAATCGATCATTTTTACGTAAAAATAAAACTAAATCATGATAATGTGCATCTTTTGTGGAAAAAATCACTCTTTTATCTTTCAATTCAAAGGAAATACGATTATCTCCTAGAGAGTACACTTTTATTTCATCCCAATGGAACTCTTCGGTCTTTTTCATTGGCGAAGTATACGTCACTGTATCTTTTGTCACAACGATTTTACGATTGGCATAAACAAGCAACAAACGAATACTGTCGATAAAAATAATAATATATACCAACAAAAAGAAAAAATTTGTACCACTGGTTCCTACTCCATTCATCATATCTTGAATCGTACCGTATCCAAAATAAATCGCTAAAACAAAAATAACCACTGGCAACAATAAGTTTGATGAAGTTTTTGATGAACAAGTAATTTGATTTTTCATATAAACGCTCCTGGCTTCTATTATACATCCTTTCATGAATTCAAAACACTCTTTTTATGAAATCATGGTATGATGGATATAAATTAGGAGAGAAAAAGAAATGAAAAAGTTTTTTGAAGAATTTAAAGAATTTGCGATGCAAGGCAATGTCTTGGATATGGCCATTGGTGTTGTTATTGGTGGTGCCTTTTCAACCATTGTTACGAGTTTGGTCAATGATATCATCATGCCTATTGTTGGTGCCATTACTGGCGGCTTAGATTTTACGGGATTTGTAATTACCCTCAATGCAGGTACGGGCTTAACCTTAAAGATTGGTAATTTCATTCAATCCGTTGTGAATTTCTTGATCATTGCTTTATGTATTTTCTGTGCCATTAAAGCCATCAACAAAATGCATAAACCACACGAAGAAGAAGCACCTGCACCTGAAGTGGATGAACGATTGGAAACATTAAAAGAAATTCGTGATTTATTAAAAGATCAAAAGTAAAAAAAGGAGTTGTGTGATAGGATCCCTGTCAAGTAGACAGTGGAAATATCATACAAACTCCTTTTTTAGTATAATGGTTTACCACAATGTGGACAAAACGAATAGCTATCATTTTCAATGGGCATACCACAATGCGGACATACCCGTGTTTCTTTTTTCATGGTTTCTAAATCAGACCATGTGATGGAAACATCTCCCTTTTCTAATTGCTTGCCTTTTTCCGAATTCAGCTGATAGATATCCCCATTTTCCGTTTGTATATGATAGGTTCTGCCCCAATGGAATAAGGGAATCAGAAAAATCGCAAACTCTTGATAGGTCACATATACATGGGCATTCATGGCTAGACAATCGATCCAATGAAATCCTAGATCTTTAGTTTTGGGTAAAATAGAAAAAAAGAAAAACATTATTTTAGATCCAACTCGATCGGACAATGATCCGATCCATAAATATCGGTTAAAATCTTCGAATCTTCTACTTTGTCCCAAAGTCTAGGATCCACTAGCCAATAATCAATGCGCCATCCGGCATTTTTTTCTCGTGCATGAAAACGATAGCTCCACCATGAATATTCCACTTTATCGGGATATAACGTTCGATAACTATCTTTGTAATGTTTCAATAAGTTTGCTTTAAAACTATTGCGTTCTTCATCCGTAAAACCAGCATTCTTATGATTTGTTTTGGGATTTTTGATATCAATTTCTTCATTTGCCACATTTAAGTCACCACAAATAATGACTGGCTTTTCTAAACTGGTAACATATTCCGTAAAAGCTTTATCCCATTCCATACGATAATCCAGTCGTTTTAAACCCGTCCCTGAATTGGGGGTATAGACAGTCACTAAATCAAAATCTTCATATTCGATCGTAATCACTCGACCTTCGGTATCGTGTTCTGGCTGATTCATTCCATAGATAATGGAAAGTGGTTCTTTCTTACAAAAAATCATCGTACCACTGTATCCTTTTCGTTGTGCACTATTCATATATTGATAAGGATATAAATCTTTACAGTCCACTTCAATTTGATCGGGTTGTGCTTTCGTTTCTTGAATACAAAATACATCTGCATCTAATGTATATAATATATCCAAGAAATCTTTTTTTAGAACGGCACGAATACCATTCACGTTCCAAGAAATGAGTTTCACAATTACCTCCTATAGATATATTGGATACCAATTGAACCCATTCCCGTATGACAATTAATCACGGGACATAGATCATCACGTTCAATTTCGATCCCTGGTACCAATAACTCTAACATATCTTGGGCATATTGTGCATACCCTCGTGCACGAGAATCCATGATTACAATTTGATAGTCTTTGGCATTCAATTGCGGATCTTGACTTATGATTTCACACGTTTGTTTGATAGCTCGTTTCATTGTACGAACTTTATCATAAATATCCACACGCCCTTTGGTATCTTTGGATACTCGCAAAATCGGTTTGATTTTCAGCATACCTCCTAATTTTGCAGCCATCGGCGTTAAGCGACCACCTTTCGCTAAATGGTCCAAGTCTTCTACAATTAAATATCCACAGGAACGATCGACACTTTCTTTTAAACGAGCAATGATCGTTTCTGGGTCCAATCCTTCATCAACCATTCGTTTAGCATAAATAGCCATATACTTTTCCATACCAAGTGTCGAATAAATATCTAGTGTATGCATATGCAAGCCATGTTCTTGACCCATGATTTGCACTTTTTCATTGGTTGAAGACAAAGCATTGGATAAGGTAATCAAAACAACATCGGTAATACCGGTATTCTTATATTCTTGAAATAATTCATCAACAAGGCCTAATGGTGGTAAACTGGTTTGTACTTTTGCCCCTTTTTCCATTTGGTCATATAGAAAGTTCCGATCTAGATCAACACCATCCATGTATGTTTGATCATTGATCATTACTTGTAGTGGTAAGTAATCAATTCCTAGTTGATTGGCTTCTTGTTTATTCATCAAGCCACCACTATCCATTACAACTTTAATTTTCATCGTTTCTCTCCTCTGTTGATTTTTCCACATATGAGTATTATTATTACTAATATCTATGAAATCAATTCCCAATTTAAAATATATTGAGGATTTTTCCACAATTGGAAAGGATTTGTTGACTATGGATCGTCGCATCATCAAAACCAAACAAGCCATTGAATCGGCTTATTTTCGTTTACTTCAAGCCAATCCAGGCAAACGGATATCGATCACCAGCATCGCCAAAGAAGCCAATATTGATCGCAAAACATTTTATCTTCATTACAACACTTGTGAAGATATCATAAAAGATTTTGCACATCGCAAAATTGTAGAACTTTTTTCACAATTAAATGATGACCATTTTTTCCAAGACCCCTATAATTCAAAAGAAGTTTTTAAGATTTTTAACCAATTTATTCAAAGTGATCTTCACCTATACCAATTTTTTTCCAGCGATTCCTTGTATGATCTTTTTTGGCCTCCCTTCGAAAAAGAATGCATTTCCTATTTAAAAGATATTTATGCCGAAGAATTAGGAATGAAACCCATTGAAAAAGAAGTCTATATCACCTACTTCTTTTCCGGCCTCTTGGCTGTATACACAAACTATTTTCGTTCTTCCGATAAAATGTCCTTAGATGAAGCCAATCAACTTCTCTACCAGATTTCTTTTTATGGCATTCAATCTACCATGCAAAAAAAAGAAGACGATCATTCTTCGCCTTCTATTTATTTGTCCACTAGAAAGTAAGCAATATATAATTTTTGAGAGAGAAAGGGAATTTCTAGTAAACAAATTCAAGGTAGCTCCTTGATGGTTTCATCATAGTAGAGCTACCTTAATTTTAGTTTAAAGTTTAAAAATTAATGTTTAAAATGACGAACACCCGTAAATACCATGGCGATGTTATGGGCATTGCATTCATCAATGGATTCTTGATCTCGAATGGATCCACCTGGTTGAATAATGGCAGTGACACCGGCTTCGATGGCAGTTTGTACCGTATCTTTAAATGGGAAGAAAGCATCGCTTGACATTACGGAGCCTTTGGCTTTTTCGCCAGCTTCTTTAATGGCAATTTCAGCCGAACCAACACGATTCATCTGACCGGCACCAACACCAATGGTCATATTATCTTTCACCAATACGATCGCATTGGATTTCACATGTTTAACAACCTTCCATGCGAACAACAATTGATCCATTTCTTCATCGGTTGGTTTACGATTTGTTACGCAACGAAGATCTTCTTTATTGATTTGTTTGGTATCCATTTCTTGCACCAACAAACCATCATTGACATTTGTATATTTGAATGTATTGTTTACACTCTGCGTTACATCCAACGTCATCAAACGAATGTTCTTTTTCTTTGTCAAAATATCTAAAGCATCTTGTGAGAAAGAAGGAGCAATGATGATTTCCAAGAAGATCTTAGATAACTTTTCAGCTGTTGTTTCATTGACTTCATCATTGAAAGCCACGATACCACCAAAAATAGAAACTGGATCGGCTTCAAAACATTTATCCCATGCTTCATCAATACTGTTTCCAAGACCAATACCACATGGATTCATATGTTTCAAACCAACAGCAGCATGTTGACCCTCAAATTCTTTCAGAATTTCGATAGCAGCATTTCCATCTTGAATATTGTTGTAAGAAAGTTCTTTTCCATGTAACTGTTTCGCATTGGTCAATGAATATTGTGGTTTCATGCCTTTATAGAAAGCCGCTTTTTGATGTGGGTTTTCGCCATAACGAAGATCTTGTACTTTATCAAAAGTGATCGTTAATTTTTCTGGGAATTCTTCGCCTGTTTTCTTTGTGAGATAATCCGCAATCATCGCATCGTATTGAGCTGTTGTACGGAAGACCTTAGCAGCTAAACGTTCTCTTGTTTCTGGCGTTGTATCTCCCTTTTCTTTGATTTCGGCTAATACGACATCGTAATCGGCTGGATCACAAACAACGGTAACAGCTTGATAGTTTTTAGAAGCACTACGCAACATCGAAGGACCACCAATATCAATATTTTCAATAATTTCTTCGTGCGATACACCTGGTTTTTGTACGGTCTGTTTAAAAGGATACAAATTCACAACAACCATATCAATTGGATCAATACCTAATTCTTGGATTTGTTTCATATGATCCGGATTGCTACGCACAGCCAATAAACCACCATGTACTTTTGGATGCAATGTTTTTACACGACCATCTAAGATTTCTGGAAATCCCGTAACTTCCGAAATACCAATAGGTTTCAAACCTGCTTCTTCCAAAGCTTTTTTGGTACCACCAGTCGAAATAATTTCATAACCAGCATCAACTAATCCTTGTACAAAAGGAATCAAACCACTTTTATCTGATACACTGACTAATGCTCTTTTCATTCGTTTTTCTCCTTTTCTATTTTTTCTGCTACTTCTTTGATCACTCGCCAAAATAAATCGTATTCAACAGCATGGACATGCGTTTCCAACGTAGCCAAATCCCAATCGGGATCAATATCTAATCGACGTTGTTGAATAATGGGTCCTGTATCTACACCTTCATCTACATAGTGGACCGTAACACCGGTTTGTTTCACATGAGCTTCAAAAGCATCTAATATCGCATGTGCACCCGGGAATTCTGGTAAATATGCTGGATGAATATTAATAATGCGATTTGGATACGCTTCTAATAAAACCTTTCCAATGTATCGCATATATCCACTTAAAACAATTAGGTCTACTTTTTTTTCTTGAAGGATATGTAAGATCATCATTTCATATTCTTCTTTACTGGCATATCGTTTCGGATTCACAAAAAAGGATTGGACCTTATATTTTTCAGCTCGTCGAATACAATAGGCATCACTTTTATCAACGATCAAACATTGACAAGATACCGGCAAAGAGCCATCTTGAATATGTTTCATGATGGCTTCAAAATTCGTACCGGATCCAGAAGCAAAGATGGCAATATTGATCATTTCAAAACGACCTTTCCTGAATCCGTGACTTTACCAACAACATAGGATGGTTCGCCCATTTCTTGTAGTTTGGCTTGTACAGTATCGACATCACTTGGATCTACTGCCATCATAAAGCCAATTCCCATATTGAAGACATTGTACATTTCTTGCGTCTCAATGTTTCCTGTTTTTTGAATGAAATCAAAAATCTTTGGACGTGGGAATGAAGTTGTATCAATTTCAACACCCATTCCATCTTTCAACATTCTTGGGATATTCTCAAAGAAACCACCACCTGTAATATGGCTCATCGCATGAATATCAACCACATCAAATAATGAAGTCACTGCTTTCACGTAAATCTTGGTTGGCGTCAAAAGAACATCACCTAAAACTTGTCCATCCAATTCTTCATATGTCGCATGTGGATCCAAATGGGCATCTTTAAATAAAACCTTTCGAACCAAACTAAAGCCATTGGAATGGACACCCGTAGAAGGTAAACCAATCAAGGTATCGCCAACTTTTAGATTTCTTGAATCTTTTAATTTCGATTTATCGACAACACCAACACAGAAGCCAGCCAAATCGTAATGATCTTTATCATACATATCTGGCATTTCGGCGGTTTCACCACCAATTAAAGCTGCATTGGATTGTACACAACCATCCGCAACACCTTTCACAATTTGTTCGATCACAGCCGGTTTATTTTGACCGACCGCAATATAATCTAAGAAATAAATGGGTTGGGCGCCTTGTACCAATACGTCATTGACACACATCGCAACAGCATCGATTCCAATTGTATCGTGTTTATCCATTTCAAATGCCAACATCAATTTTGTACCTACACCATCGGTGCCGGAAACCAATACAGGTTCTTTAATATTGTAAACACTTAAATCAAACATACCACCAAAAGCACCAATCGAATCCATGGCACCTTTGACTTTCGTACGTGCTACATGCGATTGAATACGGCGTACCGATTCGTAACCCGCTTCTAGATTGACGCCTGCCTCTTTATATTTTTCTGCCATTTTCCTTCTCCTTATTTATGTGTAAAGAATCGTACACCATTCGCAAAGATGTTTTGTTCTTTATTTCCATCAATATTTTGGAATAAACCAGATTCATAACGTTCACTATGACCCATCTTACCAAAAATATGACCATCTTCGGATACGATTCCTTCAATAGCTAATGTAGAGCCATTGATATTATCCACACCATTCATGGTTGGATGACCAAATTCATTAACATATTGTGTCGCAACTTGTCCATTTGCCAATAATTTTTCAATCACTGCATCACTGGCTACAAATTTACCTTCACCATGACTCATGGCGATTGAATACATACTACCTGGTGTACATCCTTGTAACCAAGGGGATTTATTCGATGTGACACGCGTACGAGCAATATGACTCACATGGCGATTGATATTGTTGCGGAACAATGTTGGATTTTGTGCATCCAATTTCTTCACATCACCATATGGTAATAGACCCGATTTGATTAAAGCTTGGAATCCGTTACAAATACCAAGGATCAATCCTTCGTTTGCACGCATCTTTTCCACGGCTGCATTGATTTTTGGATTCTTTAATACCGTTGCGATGAATTTACCCGATCCATCTGGTTCATCACCACTTGAGAAACCACCTACCAACATTAAAATTTGTGCAGTTTCAATTTCTTTAGCCAATTTATCAATGCTTTCTTGAATATCAGCAACACTCATATTATTAAATACGACTTGGGTAACGGTTGCACCCGCACGTTCAAATTGTTGCGTTGTATCGTATTCACAGTTCTGTCCTGGGAAAATAGGAATCACTACTTTTGGTGTTTCTACAACTTTCTTGGATAGTGGTAATTCTACATTCGTCAATGGCGTTTGTAGGGCTTTTCCATTGCGATCTGTCGTGGCTGGATAAATCTTGTCATATCGTTTTTGCCAAATTGCGATCGCATCACTAATCTTGGTTTTTTCCTCATTTAAGATAATCTCTGGTTCAACCTTGGTCATACCTAATAAGGTGAAATGTGGATCTTGGATCGATTCCGTCGTTTCCACGACAATGGAACCAATGTTAAAACCATATAGATCTTCATCCGTTTGAACGGCCACACCAATCTTATTTCCAAAACTCATACGGGCAAGTGTAGCGCCTAAGCCGCCGAATTTGACGGTAGCTGCACTTGCGATCTTGCCATTATGCATGTATTTATGGATCGTATTGAAATTATCTTTTAATTCTTCATAATTTGGTACATTATTTTTGCCTGGATGATGTTTGATCAAATAGACATAGTTGCTGGCTTTCTTAAAAGCAGCACTCACAATTTCATCGGTCTTCGCTGTAGTGACCGCAAACGTAATAACGGTTGGTGGCACATGAATATCATTGTATGTTCCGGACATGGAGTCTTTACCACCAATGGCTGGTGTTTCAAAAGCCAATTGTGCATCAATCAATCCCAATAAAGCTTGGAATGGATTGCCCCATTTCTTATCATCTTTACTTAGATGTTCGAAATATTCTTGGTTGCTTAAACGCGCTGTCGAATAATCAGCACCCAAAGCCGTCAATCGAGCTAATGCTTCTACCACACTATATTGTGCACCTAGATAAGGCGAATACTTACTTAGATCTGGATCGTATCCATACGTCATCAATGAACATGTATTGGTAAAGCCATGAACTGGTAATTTTTGTACCGATCCTTCTTCTTGCGTCAATTGATATTTTCCACCCCAAGGCATCAATACCGTACTTTTACCAATGGATGCATCAAACATTTCGCTCAAGCCAATTTGTGAAGCCACATTTGGACTTTGGAGAACATCCGATAACGTTGTATTGGACGGAGCAAATGGATCTACATCGTATTCACTATTGGTTACTTCGACATTTTGATGTTGACGAACACCGTTGGTATTTAAGAAGTCACGTGACATATCTACGATGACTTTATCTCGCCAATGCATCACAAGACGATTATTATCGGTCACATCAGCTACCTTGACAGCACCTAAGTTTTCTTCATGGGCTAATTGTACAAAGTGATCAAAATCTTTGGCTTCAATACAAACCGCCATTCGTTCTTGTGATTCCGAAATAGCCAGTTCAGTACCATCCAAACCTAAGTATTTAACGGGAACTGCATCTAAGTTGATATCCAGTCCATCGGCCAATTCACCAACGGCAACGGATACACCACCAGCACCAAAATCGTTACAGATCTTGATCAAGCGAGTACATTCAGGATTTCGGAATAATCGTTGTAGCTTTCGTTCAATCAAAGCGTTTCCTTTTTGTACTTCACTGGCACATTTATCCAAAGAAGTATCGTTATGTTCTTTACTGGAACCGGTTGCTCCACCAATACCATCACGACCTGTGGCACCACCTAATAAGACAATGATATCGCCTGGTTCAGCATGTTCACGAATGACATGGTCTTTTGGTGCCGCACCAACAACGGCTCCTACTTCCATACGTTTAGCGACATAGCCTTCATCATAGATTTCTTCTACATAAGTGGTAGCTAAACCGATTTGGTTACCATAGCTTGAATAACCATGTGCCGCTTCGGTTGAAATCTTTGACTGTGGCAATTTATGTTCCATGGTTTCACTGATTGGTTTGGTGATATCGCCAGCACCGGTAATACGCATGGCTTGATAGATATAGCTTCGTCCACTTAGTGGATCACGAATGGCTCCACCAATACAAGTGGCCGCTCCACCAAATGGTTCAATTTCGGTTGGATGGTTATGTGTTTCGTTTTTAAACATCAATAACCAATCTTCATCTTTACCATCCACATCGACTTTGATTTCAATCGAACAAGCATTGATTTCATCACTAACTTCTAGATTTTCCAATTTACCTTGTTTACGCAAGTATTTACCACCAATGGTTGCCATATCCATTAGGGTTTGTTCTTTGTGCGTACGATTGAGCTCTTCTCGTAATTTTAAGTATTGTTCATAACTAGCTTGTAGTTGATCAGCAAAGGTATCTAGTTTAAAATCGACATTTTCTAATACGGTTTCAAATGTTGTATGTCGACAATGATCCGACCAATAGGTATCTAATACGCGAATTTCCGTCATGGTTGGTTCCCGTTTTTCGGTATTCTTAAAATAATCTTGTACAAATTCAATATCTTCTTGTGACATGGCTAAACCAAGTTCTTCTCGATAATCCGATAAAGCTTTTGTATCCATTTCATTAAAGCCTGTCAATACGGGAACATCTTTTACCGTAATATCTTGATCATCTTCCAATACAGCTAGATCTTTCTTTCGGGCTTCGACAGGGTTGATCAAATAGTGTTCAATGGCGGCTAATTGATTATCTTCTACATTTTCAAATACCAGTAACGTTCCTGAATGAATACGAACGGTTTGTTTATTGTTTAGAAGCATCAAACATTGCATGGCACTATCAGCTCGTTGATCATATTGTCCTGGTAAATATTCATAGGCCAAATAGGTCTTTCCTTCTAAATCAACGGTATCATAGACCGAATCGGTAACGACTTCACTACATACGTCATTTTTTAATAATTCAATATCTTGTGTATCGGCATTGAATACATCATAGATATTGTAGCGAGATAGCGAAAAATCATCGGCTAAACCCAATGAATCTCTTAATTCATTGGTCAATGATTTTCCTTCTGTACGAAATTGTTCTTTCTTTTGAACAAAGAATCTTGTATCCATATAGTCTCCTATTCTACGACTGAATCGGCCAAAACTTTTTCGGCTTGCGCTTTTTTGAAATCAATGATTTTTTGTTGGACAGCAGCATCACCGATACCAATCATTTGGCAAGCTAAGATAGCCGCATTTTTTGGTCCAGCTTTACCAATCGCAACGGTTGCAACGGGTACACCACTTGGCATTTGTACGGTTGATAATAACGAGTCCATACCACCTAAAGCAGAAGTTTGGATGGGAATACCAATAACTGGCAATGGTGTTGAACTTGCGATTACACCAGCTAGATGAGCAGCACCTCCAGCTGCGGCAATAATGACACCAAATCCATTTTCTTTGGCTTCACTCGATACTTTTAATACAGCTTCCGGTGTACGATGGGCACTTAATACTCGAACTTGGTATTCCATTCCAAATTCATCCAATTGTTTCATACATCCTTCCATAGCTGGTAAATCCGAACGGGATCCCATCACGATCAAAACTTTCTTCGACATAGTTAGTTATTTCCTCCTTTTTCATACAAAAAAAAGCGCACCTAAAAATGGCGCACGATGACAACATTATCATACATTTTTGTGAATCTACTTAAGACCATAAGTTAGACCTCCAAAATTCTATGCACCATTATTTTACATGAAATTCATAGGAACGTCTATGACTTATTTTCATCAAAAAAAGCAGAAATTCTCATTTCCGCTTTAAAGCTTCTTGATACAGCACATTTTTTGATGCCCCTGTTTCTTTGGCTACTTGTTTACATGCTTCTTTTAATTTCATCGTTTGTGATAAATCGATGACACGATCTACCGCTTTATCTAAGTCAAAGGAATCTTCTTCTTGATAGCCATCCATCACAATGACCATTTCACCTTTTAATTCCTCACACACATCTAAGATTTCAGAAATTGTACCTCGTAAATATTCTTCATGGACTTTGGTCAATTCTCTGGCCAGTACCATTTTGCGATCACCCAAGACTGTAAGCATATCCGTTAATGTAGTTTGTATGCGATGGGGTGCTTCATAAAAAAGAATCGTATAAGGAAAAGCTTTTAACGTTTCTAATTCTTGGACGCGTTTATTATGTTTATTGTCTAAAAAGCCATAAAACATATAATGATAACATGGTAGTCCACTCGCAACCAACGCGTCCAATGCCGCATTAGGGCCTGAAATCGATACAACGGGTATTTCTTTTTGAATCAGTGTTTCCACCAAATGTTGACCTGGATCAGAAACCAATGGATAACCTGCATCGGATACGACCGCAATCGATTTTCCCGATTCAATCGCTTCTAATACCTGTGGAATGGCTACTTTTTGATTGTGTTCATGACAAGCTAAAAGTGATTTATGGATCCCATAGTGGGTTAATAATTTACGGGTGTTTCGGGTATCTTCAGCTGCCACCAAATCCACTTGATTCAGGATATCCAAAGCTCGCGGTGTCAGTTCGGTTAGATTTCCAATGGGTGTAGGTACTAAGTATACGGTTGGTCTTTGAGAAACAAAGCTTTTTTGTCTAATCATTGTTAAAATCCTTGTCTGGCCATAATTCTTTGAATGTCACAAAGCGAACTTCTTCACGATTTTCTAGTTTTGCGGTTTTTTGAATCACATTCATACTTGTGATTTTATATGTATTACCTTCAAATTGGATCTTTGAATTGATTTTTGGCAAACCTTGTCGCATAGCGGTATATTCGTCATTTTCAAAACGTAAACAACACATCAATTTGCCGCATTGACCACTTAATTTAGAAATATTCAAAGCCAATAATTGATTTTTTGCCATATTAATGGATACCGTTTGAAAATCATTCAAGAAACGAGAACAACAAGTTTCCATTCCACAATTTCCTAATCCACCAATCATCTTGGCTTTATTACGAGGGCCAACTTGGCGCAATTCAATTCGACAATGAAGTTGACTGGCTAAATCTTTCAATAATTGACGGAAGTCCACTCTCTGATCCGCAACATAGGTAAAAATAACTTTGGCACGATCCAGCGTATATTCTCCATTGATCAAATGCATATCTAAGCCAAGGCTTTCAATGCATTTACGACAAATTTTAATGGCTTTTTCTGCAGCTTCTTCATTTTCTACTTTTTGGATTTCATCGTATTTTGTCGCCAAACGTAATACTGGTTTGATGTCACCTTTGGTTTTTTTCGGATCAAAAGGGACACTTGGCGCACAAACAGTTCCTAACTCTTTACCACGAACGGTTTCCACAACGACTTTTTGGCCTTTATGATAATCGGTTCGTGCACCAAAACTATATTGTTTGGCCGAATGATCAAACTGAATATATATTAAAAACTTGTAGTGAGGATCGCTCCTTCTTTCTTTATCTTCTTTCATTTTGTACAACCTTTCGTATTTGAGCATACACGCGATCTAAAAATAATCCTAAATCAACGGGCATGCGTAATGTATCTATGGCTTCCACAAGAATCAGTTCCAGATCCACGCGTGTAGCTAAAGAAAGTTCCGTATCTTGTTTGATCAAAAACAATAACCATTGGATCCAAACACGGATCCATGTTTTATCACACAATGGACTTTTAGGAACAAATATTTGTGTCTGCATATCGACAATCGATTGCCAGCTTTGCCAATGTTTTCGATAGTTTTTTGCAGCTTGTTCAATCACTTCAAATTGTGGATCCGCAGCAATTTCTACAGCTTCTTCATATGTATATCGACTATGCGCTAACATATTGGCTTTTTCATCGGACATCTCATCTTTTAAAGATACATACAAATCATGGACCGATGGAGGACGAAAAACAATCGATTGACAACGAGATTGAATCGTTGGTAAAACATTATTTACTTCGTCTGCTACTAGAATACCATAAATTCCAGGTTGTGGTTCTTCGAGAAACTTCAATAAGCTATTCGAAGCTTCGGGTGTAGCTTGATCATAGTCTTCCAATATAAATACACGGGTATTATCTTTTTCTGCACTTGTTGCTTCAAAAAAAGATTGAAGTTCCACAATATCTGATTTTTTGATTCGACTGGAAACTATCGTTTTGGATTGATTGGAAAAAGGATCTTTTATCACTTTTTTATAATGGATGCCATGTTTCCAAAAAAAATCAATGGATTCTTCGTTGGCAATACGTTGGCAACTGTCACAAGTTTGACAAGCAAACCCATCTTCATCCCGATGGCTACAAGCAATACTTTGGGCCAATAGTAAAGCAACTTCTTTTTTTGGAGAGCCTTTGGGTCCTGAAAAGAGATATGCATGGGCTAAGCGATTTTTTTTTAGGGCATTGGATAATGTACGATAGACAATCGGTTGCGTATTCTTGAATTGTTCTTTATTCATAGGCATGCACAACCTCTAAGACAGAAGCCATTGTCTGATGGATGACAGTATCCAGTTCTGGTTCCGCATCGATCACAACAATACGATCTTTCTGTTGTTCACAAAGGATTTCATAGCCTTTTCGTACAGCTTGATGAAAATCATTTGCTTCTAAATCTAAACGGTTCTTTTCACCACGGATATCCATGCGTTTTTGTCCTGTTTCGATGGAAACCGATAAGAAGATCGTACGATCGGGCATGTGTCCATCAATAGCAAATTGATTGATGGACCAAATCGATGACATTCCAATTTTTCGGGCATAGCCCTGATAGGCTAGACTGGAATCGATAAAACGATCACATAAAACAATTTGTTTCTTTTCTAAAGCTGGTAATATTTTTTCAACAAGATGTTGTCGACGACTGGCTGCATATAATAACGCTTCGGTTAGTGGATCCATCGATTGATTATGGGTATTTAATAAGATATCACGAATCTTTTCTGCAATTTGCGAACCGCCTGGTTCGCGTGTATAAATAACATCATATCCTTGTTCGAGTAATTTTTTATAGATAGCTTTACAAACGGTTGTCTTTCCTGCACCGTCATTGCCTTCAAATGTGATAAATACGCCTTTTTTCATATGGCCCATTATAACAGAAAAGACCAAGGATGGGTGAAATTCCTTGGCCTTTTTAATACTCGTCCACAGAAGATTAAGGATAGATGATTCGGTGCAATCATCTAGTGAGAGAAAATTTTATGGACTATTCTGTGACTTTAACTATTAAAGATTTAACGCCGCTTTAATGGCTGTTACATCTTCATCGGTTCCATCATTCTCTACTTTATAAAGAACAGGAACATCGTACATTTCGGCAATTTTGTCGCCGACTTGGCAATAGGCATCGCCATAATCTTTGGATCCAGAGACAACAACACCAGTCAAATGATTGGAATTGGCCATCAAGAAGGAATCCACTTCCATTGGGATATCGCCATAGCCATCTGTATATGTAAATAATACATAATCGTCATCGCAAGTTTCAGATCCAGTATCAATGCGTTGGGCATCCAATCCTAACTTTTGAATCAAACTCTCTACATTACCTGTACGAGATGCATAAATATACTTCATCGGGCAACCTCCTTGTTAGTATTTACTAACTGTCTATAAGTTATCATAGACTAATTTTCATGTCAACCACTTTTTTTATTCATCATTCGAAACAACGACCAATCCATTACAGCCCAGAGCAATATATGTAAAAAAGATAATAGCTGCACTTTGTCCGGGATAATAAGAAAGTTGAGAGAATACAAAGGGAATGGCTGCCCAATCGGCCATCATATGAATGAAAGATACATAGCCAAGTGATTGTGTTTTGACATAAATCGATCCAAAATAGATGCCTAATCCGATGCTTCATAAAGTTCGCATGATTACCACGATGGTGGCTTGTCCCATCATACCGGGTATGTGAAGAAGGCCATAAATCAAGGCGGTCATTCCTATCGCAAATACATCATTGTTTATGATTTTTTGAATGGATTGAAGTATTAGACCACGACAAAAAAATTCTTCAATCAAGCCGACACAGACATAATAAAAAATTCCTTCAAAAAATATTTTCATGCCTGATGGATGTCCTTCCAATGGACGAAGTCCCCAATAGATAGAAAGAAAGGGAATCAAAAATAAAAATACGATAGATAGACCATAATAGGCATGGTGTGTATGTGAATATAATTGGTAATGTGGACAAAGAACATGTATCAAACATAAACCAATGAACCACACAACAAGGGCTTGTAGACAGAGTCCTATCGTATCGGCATGCAAATCCAAGAATGGAATATTTATATATTTAAAGGGAATACCACTTATATAAAAAAAGGCCATGCATCCGGCAATACATAGCGCATAAATTATTTCTTTTCTTTCTGTATCCATTGTTCAACCTCTTTTTGATCCATCAATAGTGCATCTTTGGGCAATCGATGCGAAATCGATGTCAATCCAGCTTGATGACTCTTTAAACCTGTAGAAGAAGCACAGGCATAGCCAGCTACAGCTACATCATAACCCATTTCAAATAATTGACAGGCACCGAATAAAACACAACAATCTGTTTCCATACCACAAACTAAGACACGTTCCATGTTTTTCCATTCCAAAAATTGAGATAATTCTTTCGTTATCGGAAAATAGGAGGAATGATAAAATTCTTGATCGGCAATTCTTTGAATTTCGGTATCAATCAAATAAGAAGATTCTTTCGATAAACCATGCCAATGCATTTTTTCTTGCCAGACACTTTGGGGTGGATTGATAAATCCACAAGCATACACTTGATCAAACCATTTTGTTTGGGCAAGGTCAACAGCGGCTTGAATGGTTTGATTGGCTTGAATATCATCGTATAATCGATCTAATTCTCGATTTCCTCTTTGTTGGTCAATAATTAATAAACATGTTTTCATGTCCTAACTATATCATAGATTTGTTCTAAGACTTAAAAAGGACTATACTTTTTATCAATGGAGGTACAATATGAATGAGTCACTAATTAAAGAATTATTAGATAAAAATATCCGTGTTGTTGCAGTCACAAAAAAACATACAAAAGAAGAAGTGGATCAATTATATGCCTTGGGTCTTTCTACTTTCGGAGAAAATCGGGTACAAGAATTTTTAACCAAATATGATCCAAAATATCATTGGCATATCATTGGTCATCTACAAACAAATAAGGTGAAATATGTGGTTGGTAAAGTCGATATGATCGAAAGTGTTGATTCTTTGAAATTAGCCAAAGAAATCAATAAACAAGCTACAAAATTAGGTATTGTACAAGATATTCTTGTTGAATTAAAAGTTACAAAAACGGATGAAAATAAAACCGGATATCCGATTGAAGGTGCTATGGATTTCTTAAAAGAGTTGGAACAATTTGATCACATTTGTGTAAAGGGTTTAATGTGCATTGCTACGCATACCGATGATGAAAGTGTCAATGCCAAAGAATTTGATGAAATGAAAGCTCTTTATGATCAAGCAAAAGAAAAATATCCACAAATGGATACATTATCTATGGGTATGTCCCATGATTGGCGTTTGGCACTTGCTCATGGATCAAATCAAGTACGAATTGGCACTGCCTTGTTCCAATCTTGATGCTTTTTTGATATGATTGTCCTATGTCGAATACTCCGAATAAAAAAGTAAAAAGAGTTACGCATAAACCAACATCGCGTCAGCAACAAATCCGTTATGCGAAACGTAAAAAGTCCTTACGAAGACGTCGAATTCGCAATCGATTGATTGTTCTCGGTGGATTTGTACTGATTCTTTGGGCAATTATTTCGTTAGTTGTTCATTTACTTGCTCCGGCGCCAACACCGACAACGAAAAAAACAACGACCACAACGGATAAAAGCAAATATCCAGCAGTAACTGTTTGTGTAGATCCAGGTCATGGTGGCTATGATGGTGGAAATATCATGGCAGATGGAACGAGTGAGAAAGATATCACGTTGAAATATGCGAAAGCTTTTGGAAAATACTTAAAAGAAATGAATCCAAATATCAAGATTGTATATACAAGAACAAGTGATACTGTTTCATGGCCAGAAGATGAAGTCGAAGATCTAAAAGAACGAGTCAAAATTGCTGATGATGCCAATGCAGATTATTTTATTTCCTTTCATGTGAATTCCAATGAAGATGATAGTTCATTAAATTCATATGATTTCTATGTTCGTGGAAATGATGGTGCAAGTATTGCAATTGCGAAAAAAATACATCAAAACTTAAAAAAAGCGGGTTGGAATTATGATTATTTAATTCAAGATGTAGCTACCTATCCATTATATGTAATTACAGAACAGAAAAAACGTCCGTCCATGCTTTATGAAGTTGGATATGGTTCAAATCTTGCACAGGCAAAAGCTTTACAAAAAAAGAAGAACATCAATAAAATAGCCAAAGCAGCGGCTAAAGCATATCATGATTATATTTTAAAAAATAACTCGTAAAAGCATATACTTGCTCTTACGAGTTTTCATTTGTCTCGTTACTATTTTTTCGTTTTGGTAAAGATATACGCACTTCTTCAATTCGATTTTTTTCTAATTTGATTACTTGGATACGTATACCATTATCCAATGTAATATAATCATTGACTTTTGGTAATCGACCCAATGTATCAATGACCAATCCTCCGATAGAATCATAATTTTCACTATCTAATTCAATATGAAGAGCATCATTCAAATCATGTAGGCTTATATATCCTTTCACATCATAAACTCGTGCAGCGACTTGACGAATATTGGCTTGTTCATGCATATCATATTCATCTTGCACTTCACCAACAATTTCTTCAATAATATCTTCCAAAGTAATGATTCCGGCTAATTCGCCATATTCATCTAATACAATGGCCAAATTAATCGTGGATTGTCGCATTTCTAGCAATAAATCCGAAACCAGTTTATTTTCATAGGTAAAAAAAGCTTTTCGTAATATGATTTCAATATGAAAGTTTTTTGGGTCTTCAATCATCAATAAATCCTTCATATTGACCAAACCAATCACATTGTCAATAGAATCTTCATAGATAGGAATACGTGTAAACATTTCTTCACGAAATAAGGATAGCAAATCTTTGTAGGAACTATGTATATCAGCCATTACGACATGAACACGTGGAACCATAACATCTTTGGCTTTTACATCACTAAAATCAAATACATTATTGATCAATTCTTTTTCATCCGTTTCAATTACGCCTTCTTCATGACTGACATCCACAATGGTCCGCAATTCTTTTTCTGTCATCATTGGTGCATTTTCATCGGTATCGACATGCATGGCTCTTAATAAAACACCACAAATACCATTGATAAAAAGAATGACAGGTGTGAAAACAATCATCAATATGCGAATGATGTCGGCATACATCAATGCGAGATCATCAGCCCGTTGAGTAGCTAATGTCTTTGGGGTAATTTCTCCAAAAATCAAGATCAATAACGTAATCAAAAATGTGGCAACACCAACAGCTGCACCACCAAAAGCGTACGCAATCGTAGTCGCAATACTGGCTGCAAACGTATTGATTAGATTATTGCCAATCAAGATAGCACTCAACATCTTGGTTTGATTTTCTAAAATTTTTAATACCATTTTCGCATTATGATTGCCTTGATCAGCAAGTGTACGCATATGAATTTGACTGCAAGAAACAAAAGCTGTTTCAGCCGATGAGAAAAATGCCGACAACAACAATAACACGATCAATATTAGAACTTGGCTCGTTAGTTCTGTATCCATTTGACGCCTCCTACTCTATATTGGGTAGATATAAATGTAATGCTTGTTCGACAACTTCAATGGTTGGATTTCTTAATTCTCGAACTTCGCCATCTAAATTTCCATATATACTTTGGTTTTCTGTATTCATGCCAATGGTTTTGGCTTGATACAACGATACATATTCTGGATATTCGATATGTTTTCCTTGTTCATACGTTTTCGCCATGTCTATGATCATCTTTTTCGGAACGGGTTTGATCAAACATACATCAATCCATCCATCATTCAATAATGCATCCGGGCATGGTTGATATCCACCGCCATAAAAACGACCATTACAAAATACCACAAACATATATTCTTGAAGGGATAATCTTTGATCATCGATCTGCAAGCGATATTCTTGTACGGAATTATGAAGCAATGTAGCTAACATCCCCATATAATAAGGAACAATGCCTTTCAATGGTAATTTGGTTTTCATATGATTGGCATATTTTGCGACTTGTACATCAAAACCAAAAGAAATGGTATTGATGGCATATTCTCCATTCACTTTTAATAGATCAATATCCATTGGGATGGGATCTTTATAATTCTCTAAATGAAGAAAATCGTCAATAGATAATGCATCAAAACTCTTAATAAAATCATTGCCTGTGCCAATCGGTATGATCGATACATATACATTGGGTGTATTGGCTACACCATTGATGACTTCATGAAGGGTTCCATCGCCACCACAAACATAAATATGGATAGGTTCCTTTTGTGCTTGAAAAGCATACTTTCTAGCAATAAAGGTAGCGAATCCTGGCCGAATGGTTTTTTCAATAATAATGCGTTGACCCGCAAAATGCATTTTGATTTCTTTCATCAGCCGATATTGTTTTTTTCTATCTGTTCGAGGATTAATAATAAATACTGTTTTCATAGATTATTTTCCTTCCTGTAACCATGCTTCTACATGTGGAATGATTTTTGGGTCATCTGGTTGAAACCAATGCACATCCATTTGATGTTTAAACCATGTATATTGTCGTTTCGCATATCGACGTGAATCCGTTTTGATTTTTTCTTTCACTTGATCTAATGTCATTTCCTTTTGAAAATAGGCACGAAATTCTTTATAACCGATGCCTTGAAAACTCGTATATTCCCATGTTTTTGGATCTGAAAATAAAGTTGTTACTTCTTTAACCAGGCCAGCATCAAACATTTGATCAACGCGTTGATCGATTCGTTGATGAAGTTGTTCTCGGTCCATATCCAATCCTAAAAAATAGACATCATATAATGGTACATGTTCTTGTTTGGCTTCACGGCTGGATTTGGTTTCGCCACTGTGACAAATTTGTAGTGCACGAATCAATCGCTTACGATTATGCGGATGAATCTTTTCTAATGATTTTGGATCAACTTGTTTTAATTGTTGGACCAGTTCTTCATTCGTTAAAGTGTATAAATACTTGGTATAGACGGGATCGTCTTGTTCTTCTTCAAACACATAATCGTATAAAGCTGCTTTTAAGTAGAGGCCTGTACCACCACAAATAATGGGTAAACAATGTGCTTGCTTAATATTCGCAATGGCTTGGCGACATTTATCCTGAAAGATCTTTACGTTATATGGTTGATCATAGGATTGCGCATCGACTAAATAATGTGGAATGCCTTGTTGTTCTTTGGGTGTTACTTTTGCGGTCCCAATATCCATTTTCTGATAAACCTGCATACTATCGGCTGAAATCACTTGTCCATGCCATCGTTTGGCACATTGAATCGATAGTTTGGTTTTTCCAATACCGGTAGGTCCTACGATTGCTAAAACTTTATCCACGTTCAAACTCCTTACGTAATTCATCATCACTCATGGTTATAACGGTTGGTCGTCCATGTGGACAATGATATGGTTGTTTACATTTTTTTAGATCATCGATGACTTGTTGCATTTCTGCTCTTGATAATGGTCGATTAAAACGAATGGAACTGTGACAAGCCATGGTTGCTAAAACTTTATGTCGTAATGCCAACATATCTACATCTTGATTTTTTATAAAATAATCCAATAAATCATTGAGAAAGGCTTCTTGATCTACGTCATGAAACCATAGTGGAATTTCACGAATAATAACTTGATCATCCCCAAATGCTTCGAAGTGCAGACCAAAAAAGTCGGTTTTTTCATTGATCGCATCAACTTGTGAAATCACATCTGGCGTCACATTTACACGAAGTGGTACCATCAATGGTTGTTTTTGTATACATCGTTCTTTTAATGTTTCTTTGATTTGTTCATAATGATATCGTTCTTGGGCTGCATGTTGATCGATTATCACAAGTCCTTCCGGATTGGAACATAAAATATAGGAATCATGTAGTTGTGCCAATACTTGAAGATGTTCAAAGAAGCCATATCCATGATCACTATCGGTTGGTTCTTCTTCTACTTGTAAGATTGGTTCTTCTTTTGGTGGTTCATAATCGGTAAAACTATTCACGATCGTATCTTCTTTGATTCGATTTTCATGAATGGGTTCCATCTTTTCTTCTTTGACCGGATAAGGAAATTGAATAGCTGGTTGTTCATACACCGGTGTTTTTTTGATTTTTTTCACTTCTACGGTTTGTAGGGATTCCCGCAATATTTTTGTCAATGTTTCTTTGATACAAGTCAATAATTCCCCTTGTTTGGATAATCGCACTTCCCATTTATTCGGATGGACATTCACATCGACCAATTGTGTATCCGATTCAATTTGTAAGACAACAATTGGATATCGATTTTTTGGTAAAAAATCTTCATAGGCATCCAAAATGGCTTTTTGGATGGCGCTGGAACGAATCAATCGTGAATTTAATGATAGAAACATAAAATACTTGGTTGCCCGCGTAATTTTTGGTTGTATGGCATAGCCATGAATATGAAAATCATCGGAATGTGCATCAAATGGTATGGCGTTTTTAGCTACTTCACGACCATACATTTGATAAAGAATTTGTTTTAGGTTTCCATCACCCGTAGTTTGAAATACGACATGATCATCATGTGACAAGGTAAAGCGAATATCTGGATGACTTAATGCCAATCGGTTGATCAAATTCGCAATGATCGAAAATTCATAATTTACACTTTTCAAATGTTTAAAACGAGCGGGTGTTTTTATGAACAAACCAGATACATCTATTTTACAGCCTTTGGGACAATCTATTTTTTCGTCTTCTATTTTCTTTCCATAATCATATATGATATGCGTACCTTCTTGGCCATTACTTGTTTGTAGATCTACATGAGCAACAGAAGCTATACTAGGAATAGCTTCACCACGAAAGCCCATCGTACCTATATTAAATAGATCATCTTCACTTTGGATTTTTGAAGTTGCATGTCGATAAAAGGCTAAATTCGCATCTTCATGGTCCATTCCATCGCCATCATCGGTAATAATGATGCGTTCAATACCTCCTTGATAAACTTGCACATCAATCACATGCGCATGAGCATCCATAGAATTTTCCACACATTCTTTCACGATATTAGCTGGTCGATCGACCACTTCACCGGCTGCAATCATATTTGTTAAGTGTTCACTTAAAACATGTATCTTAGACACAGAATCCTCCTCTACTCAATTGTTTTAGCAATTTTCTTTAATTCATATAAACAATCTAAAGCTTCTCTTGGACTCATGGAATCGATATCTAATTCTTGTAGATGAGAAACTAATTCATTCTTTTCTGGTTGTGCTTCATCCATCACAAATAAATTTGGTTGATAGCCACCAGATTCATTTTTACCTTCGTATTCTTTTAATAATTGATTGGCACGATCCAATACAATTTTAGGAAGGTGAGCCAAACGAGCAACATTGATTCCATAACTTTTATCCGCTTTGCCAGCGATTACTCGATATCGAAATTCAATATTTTGTTTATTTTCTTTTACATCCACATGGACATTTTTGATAGAACTATGATCTTGCTCCAACTCGGTCAATTCATGATAGTGCGTTGAAAATAAAGTTTTAGCTTGAATTGCTGAATCAATGTATTCCAACATAGCTTGTGCAAGGGCCATACCATCATAGGTAGCTGTTCCTCGACCAATTTCATCAAATAAAATCAAAGAATGTTTGGTTGCATATTGTAAGGCGACATTGGCTTCTATCATTTCTGTCATAAAGGTAGACTTTCCACTTAATATATCATCACTGGCACCAATTCGCGTAAAGATTCGATCAAATATAGGCAGTTCGGCTTCTTTTGCAGGAATAAAACTTCCCATTTGTGCCATGATCACCAATAATGCATTTTGTCGCATATAGGTGGATTTACCACCCATATTCGGACCTGTGATAATTTCGATATTGGTATTTTCATCCATATCCCAACTATTTGAAACATATTTCTGCTTTTTCATATGATTTTCCAATATAGGATGTTTGCCTTCCACAATATGAACGGAAGGTTCGGGATGAAAAGTAGGGCATATATATCCTTGTGAACTCGCTAGATTGGATAGTGCGACTAGAACATCGATGGTTGCCAACGCTTTGGCACAAGCATGTAAGTCAAACAAATATCCTTTGATAAAGTTCAATAGTTCTTTAAATAATTCTTGTTCGAGTTTCACTTTATTTTCTTGGGCATGCAGAATTTGTTCTTCTTTTTCTTTTAATTCTTGGGTAATGAACCGCGTAGCATTCGTTAAGGTTTGTTTGGGATGATAGCCATATTCATCTTTAATGGCATCTAAATTGCCATTTCTTACTTCGATATAATAACCAAAGACTCGATTATAACCCACTTTTAAAGATTTGATACCAGTTCGTTCTCGTTCTTTTGCTTCAATATCTAAAATATAATCTTTTCCTTTTTGAGCAATTTCACGAACTTTATCCAACTCTGCATTATAACCATCTGTAAAAATACCGCCATCTTTCATGGAAATGGGTGGATTTTCAACAATGGCACCATCTAATTTTTCAAATAGAGATTGACAAGTAGGCACGGTTTTAAATTCGGGATAGGATGTAATATTTTGTGCCATTTCCAAAATGGGCTGTGCATGTTCAAGTGATACTGTTAGTTGTTGTACATCTCTTGCAGAAGCATTGCCATAGGCCATGCGACTGGCCAATCGTTCCATATCGTAGATATATACCAGTTGTTCTTTTAAGTCATCACGCAACATCATATGACTATTCAATATCTTTATAGCTTGTTGGCGCTTAGCAATTTGATTGGCTTCAATCAATGGCATTTCAATCCAATTTCGCAATAAGCGAGATCCCATCGCACTTTGACAACGATCCATGAATGACCATAAACTCAATCCTTTAGATCCATGTACTAGATCCAAATGATTTTTGGTTTGATAGTCCATGACCAATACTTTTTGTGCATCCATGGATTCCATGGGCATAAAATGTTCAATGTGTTGTTTCTGAGTATCTTTTAAATAAGCCATCAGTTGGGCTAAATTATCTTGTAAGGAAGTAGAAGCATCATTTGGTAATAAGCGTTGGTCTTCTTCTTGTAATTTGGATTTCTTTTGTCGTGAAACAATAAAAGATTCAATTTCATCTAAGGCATTTAACCAACGTTTGTCCATACGCATTTCAACAACCACTTCACTGACATTTTGTTCCATGAGGGCTTGTTCTAAAGCAACCAAAGAACGACTAATGGTTTGGTATTTTAATTCGCCTGTAGATAATTCACAATAAATAATAGAAACATTCCAACTGGAAAGAACAACGGAGGCTAGATAATTACTGGCTTTGGCATCCAATGCTTCATCCATATACGTACCTGGTGTAATGGTACGAATAATTCCTCTTTTTACGATTCCTTTTGCTTGTGCAGGATCTTCTAATTGTTCACAAATAGAAACTTTATAGCCTTTTTTGATCAAACGTTGAATATAAGAACTGGCTGCATGATGTGGAATTCCACACATAGGAACTTTTTCTTCTTTTCCTGCATTTTTTCCAGTTAATACTAAATCTAATTCTCTACTGGCAATTTTGGCATCTTCGAAGAACATTTCATAGAAATCACCAATACGATAAAATAAGATCGTATCGGGATTTGCTTCTTTCACTTCGAGATATTGCTCAATCATTGGTGTATATTTATTTTCTTTCATATTTCCCATTATATCAAAATTTTAAATATATACATTTATGACGTGTTGGAAAGTGATGGATAAACGCTTGGTGATCACACTGCCATTTTATTGAATTATATCAAACGCTATTTTATAATGATACTTACAATGATTGAGGAGATACGTAAATGAAACAAACTTTTGTTTTTCGAAATAAGACTTATCAAATCGATTTTGGCTTCATTGCGATTTTATGTGTTCTATGGGCCACAAGTTGTTTTGCCTTATATAATGCCTTCAATTTGATTAGTGATGGCAGCGGTATGGGCTACTTAATTCGACAGATTTTCTGGTATGTGATTGGATTCGCTACTATATTCATTTTAACCAACTTCCAAAATGCGGTAATTTTTAAATACATTCATAAAGCCTATCGTTATTTAATGTATGCATTGATTTATTTATTCTTTTCACGAATTACAGCTACTGTACTTGGATTTACATTGCCATTGACACCAGCTATCAATGGTGCGATTTCTTGGTTTCAAATTCCATTGATTGGTTCTTTCCAGCCCAGTGAATTTATGAAGATCGTATTAATTGTCATGGTTTGTGAAATCATTGATCAACATCAAAAGAAATATCCACATCCTACGGTAAAAGAAGATTGGTACTTGATTCGAGACATTTTGAAAATTATATTACCACCGCTTATCTTAATTTTTATTCAACCGGATACCGGTGTATTCATCATCATTGCTTTTACGATATTTGTAATTATTGCTTGTTCTGGCATTCGAAGAGGATATGTAATTGGTATTATCGGATTAATCATAGCAGTTGTGGCTATATTCTTCTTCCTATATTTTTATCATCAAAATGTGTTAGATGCAGTGTTTGACTCTTATCGTCTACAACGTATTGAATCTTGGTTAAATCCGGAAAGTTATATTCAAGGAAGTTCCAACCAGTTATATACAGCTTTGTTGTCATTGGGTAGTGCCGGTTTAACTGGTTATGGTTTACAGGCCAATATCATTTCTATTCCAGAAGCACATACAGACTTCATTTTTGCAGCTATTGGTCAATGTTTTGGTTTATTAGGTACCACCTTCATTTTGATCATCTGTACTACATTGGATTTATATTTATGTAAGATTGCTTATAACACCAATAATCGAAGAGATCGTCTGATCGTAGTGGGTGTCATTGCGATGTTGGTATATCAACAATTTCAAAATATTGGTATGATTGTTGGTTTGTTACCTATTACTGGAATTACCTTGCCTTTGATTTCTTATGGTGGAAGTAGTATCTTATCGTATTTTATTTCCTTTGCGATCATCATGAATATTTCACCAGCAACTAAAAAGACGATTCATTTATGGAATCGTCACAAAAAAGTCGTTTAATATAAATTCTTCAATCGACGAAGATATGAATAAGTGCGATATCTAGCGAATCGTACTTTTTTTTCGGATGTTCTTACATAGAGTTCATTCGTATCATGGATATCATATGTCAGATGATCATAACATCCTTTCGCATATGTGAAATCTCCTTTGATTCGAATTTTTCGATCTTGTCGCATGATATATGGATTTCGTAATGAATGATGATTGTTATGAGCTATTGGCATGATTTCACATAACTGCATAACTTGTATTCCAGAATCAACCACAGCACCGGCTAAAGCTCGATTGACAGCTGTTGAACCAAATTGCGTACTGATACATAGACCCGAACCAGTGGTATTTTCAAAAAATTCATTATCTATATATACATCTAAACTGAGGGTTTTCCCAATGGTTTCAATACGAACTTCATTAAATGCATAAAACTTTTCCTCTTTTTCAGGAAGATCAATTTCCAACATAGGAAACGCTTCTATCTTTGGTTTTCGTGTAAATAAATCATTTAGAAATAAATTGATTTCACTTTGTGTATAATCCGTAAAGAAACCTAATGTACCTGTATGGACACCAACAAATGAAATTTGATCCAATTGATTGATATACGCATGAATGCTACGTAACATGGTACCATCTCCACCTACACTAATGATCAAATCTGGATTTTGCATAGAAAATTCCCATTCATGTTCGATACATGCATCTTTTATTCGTTTTGAAACTTCTTTAGAATTTACATCCCCTCGGTCTATAATTCCAAATCGCATCCAATCACTCCTTATTTGTATTATAATAGTATCATATGCAAGTGAGGTATGATTATGCAAGAACCGATTGAAAGAGAATTGAAAATCTTAGTTTCTCAAGATATATATGAAAAGATAATCCATTCATATGATTTCACAAAACCATGGAAACAAACGAATACGTATTTTGATACGCCAGATCATTCCATTAAAAATCAAAAAGGGGCTGTTCGTATACGCACGATTGGAGATCGACATATTTTCACATTAAAGATACGAAAAGATGCAATTACGCATATTGAATTAGAAAAAGATATTGATCGATCCAATATGCAATCTATAACAGATCCAGAAATTCTAAATTGGTTCAAAGAATATCAAATTAATAAAGAGCAATTATCACCAATTACTACTTTTTCTACTGTTCGTCAAACCTATGATTTTGAACACGGCCAATTATGTGCCGACAAAACTATATATTCAAATCATATCGATTATGAATTAGAATATGAATACTTTGATCAGCATGATGGGATTTCTTTCTTTAATCAGATTCTTGAACCATTTCATATAACGTATATAAAAAACTGCCCAAGCAAAATAGCTCGAGCATTCTAAATCTTATGAAATAAACGATAAAATAAACCTTTTGAATTATATTCCTCTTGTTTTTTTTGGGCCTCTTCTAATTGCTGTTTCACTTCATCCAAATTTGAAGTGGCCTCTTTTAATTTCTGATTTTCAGATTCCAATTCCTGTTTATTGACTAATAGAGATTGATTATTTTTTTCTAATTCTTCTTTATTTTCTTTAAGTTCCTGATTATTCTTTTCTAATTCAGCCTTGGTTTCTACTAAAGAATCATGTTTTTCATGGATAGATACAACTTCTTCCTTTAATTTCTGAATTTCATCATCCTTTTCCTGTGATTCTTCCGTTAATTGTTTGATCTTTTCATCTTTTGTTTTATTTTCTAATAAAAATGTTTGGCGACTACGTTCCAATTCAGCAGCTAATCGCTGTTTATATAATTCTTCAATCTGCTTTTCAGATTTTTCTTTTTCTTCAATAATAGCTTTTAATTTTTCATTTTCATATCGAAGTTCTACTTCAACAGTAGAAATTTCATTCTTTTTCTTACGAAAATAATGTGATAATTTTTCTACACCTTCGGCTTTAATTGTGATCCGCCGCGTTTGTGGATTTTTGTATTTATAACCGGCGTCTGGATAATCTTTAACTAATTTTGCGACGGCTTTATCAACCGTATTCCGTGATTTAGAAAAATGCTGACAGATTTCGGCTATTTCCATATCATAATAGACATCAACTGGACTATCCTTTGTTTCTGCCATACGTCATACCTCCCTACACGATACATTAATCCCAATTTTTTTATCATATGACGTTCCATATGATTTATCAGACTTGAAATTATTATTATTTCTTAAAATCATATGACTTCATCTGAATTTAGTTCATGATATATTTTACATAAAATTGATTTTTTTGCAAGATACTTATTTCATATTCTTTTTATGTGATTTTCCGATATTCTATATTTCTTTCATTTTCTATTCATATTCTATTCATATGATGGTTAATTTATCAATTTTATTCAATGTATGAAATCATATGATTAAAATATTATCAATTTTTATTCATATATTAGTCATATGATTGTTCCTATTTCATATTTTTCTTGTTTTCTTTGGTGATATTAAAATATCTGAATTTCATATAAATAGAATATCTAAAAATATGAAATTCAGATTCCTTTTACGTATAATAAATTGATTTCTATAATTTTATTCCTATATATTTTGTTTTCATATATTGTTCCTATGAATCGTCCTATTTTCGATTTTCAAAGGCTTTTAGCAATGTGAGACTATCTGCATAATCCAAATGTGATCCCATAGGAATACCATATGCTAATCTTGTTACTTTTACATGATCTTTAAATATTTTCTCTAAATATAATGCTGTCGTTTCTCCATCTACTGTAGGATCGGTAGCCAATATGATTTCTTCAATATTTTCAGATTCTATTCTGTTTTTTAAACTCTCTATATTTAATTGATCGGGTAATATACCTTTTTGAATATTTATTGTTCCATTTAATACATGATATACGCCATTATATTCCTGCATTGATTCAAAGGATTGTATATCTTTCGGACTTTGTACAACACAAATCATATGATGATTCCTATTTACATCAGAACATATATCACATATTTCTCCATCCGACAAATTACCACATATTTTACATCGATGTATGTCTTCTTTCATATGACTAATCGCATTTATGAATGTTTCTCTTTCTTCTGCATTCCAATCTAATACTGTATATGCATATCGTTGGGCTGTTTTTTCACCAACTCCTGGTAATAGTTGAAAGGCATGAATTAAATCTTCAAAGCGTTTCGGATACATCCTTTTCCTCCTTTTTCTATCTAATCTTCTTTAATGATTAAATCAGGAAAAACTGATTTTAAATCTTTCTCTATCGTATTTTCTTCTTTCTCTTCTTTGTGCTTGAATCTTACATCTAAATGAATAGGTTCTGGCAACGTATTATTTTTTCTTCTTTCCATATATAGTTGTACCAATGATTTTTGTTGATTTTGATCCATTGCAAATACTTTCTTAGGTACACCTAGAATCTTTTCTATTTCGTTTTCAAATCCATGTTCTTTTTCATATATATTGATTTCATTTGCTTCTAGATCAGAAGGTACACATAACAATACATAAGTATCACTGCTTGCGAATATAGTACTATTTTCTAACAATGTGATTACTCGCATCATATTCACATCGGATATGATTTCTTTTCTTTTTTCATATTTTTTTGAATCTTCTATCTTATTTTTCTTATTTGCACCTGCTAATAATTGTAGTAGATATTCATTTTCTAATATGATTTTACTATTTTTAGTATCTGACTCTTTTAATGTTTCACGTGAAACATCAGATATAGAATCATTCTTCAAATCAACCGTTTTATCGCTTATTTCACCCTTATTTTCGTTTTTATCTGCTTGTTCAGATGGTAATTCATGTGAACTATCTGATTTTTTCGCATCAAATATATGATTTTGATTATCTGATTTAGCTTCTTTCTGAACAGAAATGTCTTCATATGATTGCGTAATGACCTTTAAAAGACCAGCTTCTAGATAATCAAGTATATTGGATGCATACGTAAACTTATTAAAGGTATCCATGAGTGTATCTAATAAGTTTGTTCGGAATACTAAAGATGTATTATATAGATTTTTTTGTATAATTTCTTTTCGATGGATATTCACTAATGTCGTATTAGGGGCATACTCAACAATGATACTATCCTTGATCAAAGAGATAAAATCTGTTGTGAATCGTTTTAGATCCATGCCTTGATTCGATATTTCTTGTAGTCGTTCCATTACATCTTCCACTTGTTTATTTAGAAGGGAAGCATATATTTCGCCAATATCTTCGATAGTGACGACACCATAAATTTGTCGTACATCCTCTTCTTTAATCGTTGAAGAACAAAACGCAACACATTGATCCAATATCGATAAGGCATCACGCATTCCTCCATCTGCCAATGTAGCAATCATATCTATAGCTTCTGGTTCAATATCAATTTTCTCCGAAGCACATACTACATCCAATCGTGCATGTATATCTGCTTTCGATACTTTTGTGAAATCAAAACGTTGGCATCGAGAAATAATGGTTGGAATCACCTTATTTGGTTCTGTTGTTGCAAATATGAAAATCACATGTTTAGGAGGTTCTTCAATCGTTTTTAATAAAGCATTGAAAGCACCTTTGGTCATCATATGCACTTCATCAATAATATAAACTTTATATTTTCCTTCCATTGGCGCGTACTTTACACGTTCAATTAAATTACGAACTTCATCCACGCCATTATTTGAAGCTGCATCGATTTCAATGATATCAGGATGACTACCAGATAATGCCATTTTACAATTTTCACAATGTCCACACGGACGATCGGTATCACTGGTACAATTCAACATACGAGCAAAGATTTTCGCTATCGATGTTTTGCCTGTTCCACGAGGTCCACAAAATAAATAGGCGTGTGCAATACGATCTTGAATGATTGCATTTTTTAACGTTTGAACAATCGCTTGTTGTCCAACGACATCGTCAAATGTTTGTGGTCGATATTTTCGATATAAAGCTTGATAGGACATATTACACCAACTCTCTGTCTTTTATTATAACAAAAAAAGCAGTCGTCCACTATTTCTTGGACTTCCGCTTCTTACGAAAAAAAGATGTTAATAAGGAAGCACATTCTTCTTTTAAAAGGCCTCCTTCTACTTCAGGATAATGATTGAATCCTTTCACATCTAATAAATTTGTATTCGATCCTAGACAACCACCTTTGAAATCATAGGCACCAAAATATACCTTATCAATCCGAGATTGAATAATAGCCCCCGTACACATAGGACAAGGTTCTAAAGTCACATATAATTCACATCCATCCAATCGCCATGATCCTAGCTTTTTACAAGCTTTTTCAATAGCTAGTATTTCTGCATGTGCCGTACTTATTTGTTTCTTTTCGCGTTGATTATATGCACGTGCAATGATTTGATCATCTTTTACGATGACACATCCAATCGGAACTTCATCCTTTTGTTCTGCTTTGATGGCTTGTTTGATTGCCTCTCGCATCCATTTTTCATTCATATTCATAATCCTATAAAAAAAACTACTACACATGATAGAGCTCCCTTAGGGCTGCTTTGTTCCCAACCTGACCCAATTCAGAAGATACCATTGTAGTAGCGAAATTAGTGTACCATGGAAATTCATCGAGTGCAACTATGAAAAAAGGGTCATATTTTCATATGACCACTCGGATATTATCCAATTTTCTTTTTACCACCCATATATGGTTGTAAAGCTTCTGGAATCAATACAGTTCCATCTTCTTGTAAGTTGTTTTCCAAGAAAGCAATCAACATACGAGGAGGCGCTACACAGGTATTATTTAATGTATGAGCAAAATATTTATTACCATCTTCATCACGAACACGAATCTTTAATCGACGTGCTTGTGCATCGGTTAAGTTTGAACAAGAACCAACCTCAAAATATTTCTTTTGACGAGGGGACCAAGCTTCTACATCCACGGATTTAGACTTCAAATCCGCTAAGTCTCCTGAGCAGCATTCCAATGTACGAACAGGAATATCTAATGTACGGAAGAAATCTACCGTATTCATATATAACTTTTTAAACCATTCTTTACTTTCACTTGGTTTACATACTACGATCATTTCTTGTTTTTCGAATTGATGAATTCGATACACACCACGTTCTTCAATTCCATGTGCTCCTTTTTCTTTACGGAAGCAAGGAGAATAGGAAGTCAATGTATATGGCAATTCTTTTTCATCAATGATCGTATCAATAAAACGACCAATCATTGAATGTTCAGAAGTACCAATTAAATACAAATCTTCTCCTTCAATTTTATACATCATGCCATCCATTTCTTCAAATGACATAACACCATCGACGACATTGGAACGAATCATATATGGTGGAATAACATAAGTAAATCCACGATCAATCATAAAATCACGTGCATAACTCAAAACGGCAGAATGTAAACGAGCAATATCACCTGTTAAATAATAGAATCCATTACCTGCTACTTTACGTGCTGAATCCAGATCAATACCATTCAAACGTTCCATGATATCCGTATGATAAGGAATTTCATAATCAGGAACTTTTGGTTCACCAAAACGTTCCAATTCCACATTTTCCGAATCATCCTTTCCAATAGGAACGGTATCCTCAATGATATTTGGAATCATTAACATTTTCTTATGAACCGATTCACGTAATTTTTCTTCTTTTTCTTCTATGGCATCCAATTCATCGGCCAAATTTTTAACTTTTTCCTTTACTTCTTCTGCTTCTTCTTTTTTTCCTTGTCCGATCAAAGCGCCAATTTGTTTCGAAATTTTTTTACGCTGTGAACGAAGATCATCGGCATGTTGTTGGGCCTGACGAAGTTCTTTGTCCTCCTGTAAAACTTCATTCACAAGATGAACTTTATGCTCTTCAAATTTCTTCATCATGTTTTCCTTCACAACATCCGGATTTTCACGTACAAATTTAATGTCTAACATATTTACTTCCTTTCCATAAAAAAAGAGACACTCTTACCCCTAAAGGGACGATGTCTCGCGTTGCCACCCTTTTTATCTTATTACTAAGATCACTCAACATGATAACGGTATGTACCGGATCCAATTACTTGATTCATTCGATCACTCCAAGGTGCTTTTCATTCTTCTTGATTCGATATTTTCACCAACCATATCGTCTCTATCAATCAATCCAAATTACTCTTCCTTATCAAAGTTTTGTCTCTATCTTTATAACATTCTTTGCTTCATTTCGCAATATGAAAAAAATAGGATTTGAAGTTCAAATCCTATTCTTCCTCTTCTTCATGATCGACCAATGTCATACGCATGACTTTCGCATCTTCCGTTAAATGAATCAAACGAACACCTTGCGTATTTCGTGAGTAAATACCAATATCTTTGACTGCAATACGAATCATGATACCACTGCTCGATACGATCATCGCATCTTCGTCACCACGCACTGCTCGTGCTACTTTTAATTGACCTGTCTTTTCTGTGATATTCATGGTTGTTACACCCTTTTTACCACGTGAAGTCATACGATAATCCGATATCTTGCTGCGCTTGCCATATCCATTTTCCGATACAACCAGTAAGGTGTCACCTTCTGTATTCAATGCAGCTCCGACAACGATACCATCATCAATCTGCATACCACGAACACCACCAGCACTACGACCCATGACACGAACTTGATCTTCCATAAAATGGATAGCGCGACCATTGGAAGAAGCCAATAAGACTTCATCATGACCTGTTGTTGGTTTCACAAAGAACAATAAATCATCTTCTTTTAAACTGATGGCAATCTTACCATTCTTATTGATTCGATCAAATTCAGATAATGCTGTTCGTTTTACTACACCATCTTTTGTGACAAACAATAAATATTTATATTCATTTTCTTGTGGTATTCCTAATAAACTAGTTACATGTTCATCTTTTTCCAATTGAATTAAATTCACAATTGGTAATCCCTTTGACGTTCTCGATGCGTTTGGAACATTGTAACCCTTTAATCGATATACACGACCTTTATCCGTAAACAACATCAAATAATCATGAGTATTCATCGCAATCATCGTATCAATATCATCTTCTTCATTTAATGTAAGTGATTTGATACCACGACCACCACGATTTTGAGCATGATATGTATCCACTGGCATTCGTTTGATGTAACCAGAATTCGTCAATAAGACAATAACATCTTCTTTTGGAATTAAATCTTCATCATCCATATCGACATAAGAATCCATAATTTCGGTTCGTCTTTCATCGCCATATTTTTCCGCAATTTCTTTCAGATCATCACGAATGATTTGAAGAACACGAGAATGATTCGCTAAGATATCTTTGTAGTCCGCAATTTTTGTCAATAAATCTTGATATTCATTCTCGATCTTATCGCGTTCCAAACCGGATAAACGACGAAGTTGCATCGCTAATATCGCTTTGGCTTGAATTTCATCAAAACCAAACTTTTCACATAACTCGGCATTCAATCCCGCTTCATCTTTATGAGAAGAACGAATCGTATGAATGACCGCATCCAATTGATCCAAGGCAATGCGGAATCCTTCCAAAATGTGAGCTCGATCTTCGGCTTTCTTTAAATCAAAACGCGTTTTTCGTTCAATGACTTCTACTTGAAAATCAATATAATCATTAATAATTTGTTTGATTGGCAATTGACGAGGTCGACCATTTTCCAAAGCTAACATATTAATGCCATAGCTTGATTGTAACGGTGTCAAACGGAACAATTGATTTAAGATCACATCTTCTTGTACATCTTTTTTCAATTCCATGACAATTCGAATACCTTCTCGATTCGATTCATCATTTAAATAGGTAACACCCTGAATTTCTTTTTCATTGATCAAACTAGCCATTTTTGAAATTAAATTGGCTTTATTGACACCATATGGAATTTCATAGAAAATGACTTGTTTCTTACCATTGCTTAACTCATTGACACGATATTTCGAACGAATATAGATCGTACCACGTCCTGTTTCATACGCTTTACGAATGCCCTTACGACCGAGAATGATACCACCCGTAGGGAAGTCTGGTCCTTTTAAGTATTCCATTAATTCAGGTACAGTAATATCTGGATCATCCATGACAGCAAAAATAGCTTGAATGACTTCACCTAAATTATGGGTTGGCATATTCGTTGCCATACCAACCGCAATACCCATCGAACCATTGACTAAAATATTAGGAAAACGAGAAGGCAAGACCAAAGGTTCTTTTTCTTCGCCATCATAATTCTCCACAAAATCGACGATATCCTTATTAATGTCACGAACCATTTCCATCGCAATCTTGGACATACGTGCTTCGGTATAACGCATGGCAGCGGCTCCATCACCATCAAGGGAACCAAAGTTACCATGTCCATCGACCAATGGATAACGATACGAGAAATCTTGGGCCATACGAACCATCGCATCATACACAGCTACATCTCCATGTGGATGATACTTACCAATGACCTCACCAACGATACGAGCACTTTTCTTATGTGCTACGCTCGAAGATATCCCCAATTGATTCATCGCATATAGAATACGACGATGCACTGGTTTTAAACCATCTCGTACATCGGGCAAGGCACGTTGGACAATGACCGACATGGAATAATCCAAAAAGTCTTCACGAACTTCTCGAGAAATTTCAACTTCTTCGACAACATCATATTGTTGATCATTATTGTTGTTGTCATTGATATTGTTTGTTAACTCTTCAGCCATACCATTCCTCCTAGTAATCTAAGTTCGCATAGACTGCGTTTTCTTGAATAAATTCACGACGTGGATCGACTTCTTCACCCATCAACAATTCAAACGTGCTATCTGCATATTCGGCATCATCAATCGTTACACGCTTTAAGATTCGATGTTTTGGATCCATGGTTGTTTCCCATAACTGTTCCGCATCCATTTCTCCTAATCCTTTGTATCGTTGTACTTTATAGCCATCCTTCAATTCTGCACGAATTTGATTCATCTCTTGTTCTTTATAGGCATAGACGATCTTTTTACCTTTTTGCACCTTATATAGAGGTGGCTGTGCAATATAAACATATCCACCCTCAATAACAGGTCGCATATATCGATATAAGAACGTTAACATCAATGTAGCAATATGCGCACCATCCACATCGGCATCGGTCATAATAATGATCTTGTGATAGCGAAGCTTAGAAAGATCCACTTCATCTTTGATACCACAACCAAAAGCGGTGATCATCGAACGAATTTCGGCATTATCGAAAATCCGATGTTCTCTCGCTTTTTCGACATTGATGATTTTTCCACGCAAAGGTAAGATAGCCTGCGTCTTCGCATCACGACCTTGTTTGGCCGATCCACCGGCCGAATTACCCTCGACAATATAGATTTCACATTCACTGGCATCTTTGCTTGAACAATCCGTTAATTTACCTGGTAAACTCGAAATACCATCCAATGCACTCTTACGACGCGTTAATTCACGTGCTTTCTTTGCTGCCATACGTGCTTTTGAAGCAAGCGTTGCCTTATCGACAATTTTTTTGGCTTGATCTGGATTTTCTAAGAAATAACGCTGTAATTGTTTACCAACAATACTGGATACAATTTTACGTACTTCGGAGTTTCCTAATTTCGTTTTTGTTTGTCCTTCATATTGTGGATTTGGATGTTTTACCGAAATGATACAAACCAAACCTTCTTTGACATCATCCTGTGATAATTTTTCATCCTTTTTTAAAATGTTATGATCGAGTGCATATTTATTGATTTCACGCGTTAAAGCCAAACGGAAACCATCTTCATGATAACCACCCTCATGTGTATGAATATTATTACAGAACGAATAAATGTTCGATTGATATCCTTCATTATACTGCAATGCAACTTCAGCTAATATACCATCTACTAATCCTTCACAATAAATTACATCATCGGTAATTGGCGTTTTATTACGATTGATAAAACGAACATATTCAATGATGCCACCTTCATAATAATAATTCTCTTTGACTGGCTCTTGCTCGCGAAGATCTGTCAACGTTAAGCGAATCCCCTTATTTAAAAAGGCCAATTGACGCAAACGAGAATTCAATGTTTCAAAATCATAGGATGTTGTTTCTTTAAAAATAGTTGGATCGGCTTTAAAACGAACTAAAGTACCCGTTTCATTCGTTGTACCAATTTCTTTTAATGGTGCAACTGTATGACCACCATTTTCAAAACGAATAAAATAGATCTTACCATTCTGATAGACGGTTACTTCCATCCAAGAACTTAATGCATTGACAACTGAAGCACCAACACCATGAAGTCCACCAGATACCTTGTAGGCACCGCCACCAAATTTACCACCCGCATGTAATACGGTAAGAATGGTTTCTACAGCACTCACACCTGTTTTTTCATGAATGCCCACAGGCATGCCTCGACCATTATCACGAACCGCAATCACATCATCGGGTTCAATGGTGACATCGATCTTATTCGCAAAACCGGCCAATGCTTCATCGATACCATTATCAACAATTTCCCAGACAAGATGATGAAGTCCTCTTGCACTTGTTGATCCAATATACATACCCGGACGTAAACGAACAGCTTCTAGTCCTTCCAATACTTGAATATCATCAGCTGTATAGGAATGATCGACCGAAGTTGCTTCATTCTCTAACTGATCGAATTCTAAAATCTCTTGTTTTAATTCTTCCTGACTCATGGTTGTACCTCCCGAAGAGCACCGTCTTCAATATGATAAAAACGAACCGAACGATTACCAAACCAATGTTTATCGATAGGTTCCGTAGATGTGATAAATACTTGCATCGACTGCGGTAAATGTTGGATCAATTGTTTTTGGCGAATGGGATCCAATTCACTAAAAACATCATCCAATAATAAAATCGGATATTGTTGGGTCTTTTCATAAATAATTTGGGCCAGACCTAGCTTCATCGCTAATAAAAAACTACGCTTTTGTCCTTGTGATCCCACTTCATGCAGAGGTTTTTCATTCAATAGAAAAACTATGTCATCTTTATGGATACCAAATGTCGTTTGTCGATATTGTTTATCTCTTTCTAAACTTTTTTCATAGGCCATCTTTAGATTTTCCTGTAGATGATCCCATTTCACAAACGTTTGGTAATGTGCATCGATTCTTTCTTTCTGTTCCGAAAAAAAAGGATATAGAGAACGTGACTGATCCATCCATTCCTTCACAAACTTCGCCCGTTGTGAAATGATGATTTCTTCATCTTGAATCATCTGTTCCGTTAATGTATTCAATAAAAGATCATCCAAAACATCTTGTTTTAATAGCCGATTTCTTTGTTTCAATAGGGATTGAAAATGAGATAACGTCGCCGTATATGTATGTGATAATTTCATGAGTTCCATATCAATAAAACGACGCCGAGAACGTGGCGATTGTTGAAATAAAAGCATATCATCCGGACAAAACAAGATGGCATTGACTTTTCCAATGAAATCAGAATATCGTCGGACCGGATCTTGATAAACAAATAAATGTTTTTTCTTTTGGGAAACAACGATTTTCAATTGTTCATTGTGACCATGCGATTCAATCCAAGCAGAAATACTCATCCATTCTTTTTGATGCATTGTCAAACTATCGATATGGGATGTGCGAAAAGAACGTAAATGACTTAAAAAATAGATAGCCTCAATGATATTAGTTTTACCTTGCGCATTATTGCCATATAAACAATGCACACAAGCAGGCTCAAACTGATAAGAACTTCTTTCATAATTTCGAAAATGAACAAGTTCTAGTTTTTGCAGATTCATTGGATCAAGATCCTCTTGTCATCGATTTCCACGACATCATTGGCATATAGTTTTCGACCTCGACGATTTTCTTTTTCGCCATTGACCAATACGTAATGATCTGCCAAATAGGCTTTGACCATGCCTCCAGATGGTAATACATCACAAGCCTTAAGTAATTGAGAAAGTGTAATATATTCATTTTCTAATGTAAAATGCATGGAAATACCCCTTTTCACTGTCTTATTATACCATAATACGCATTTGTTTACTATATTGACCCTCCCTACATAGCATAAAAAAAAGGCCGAAATCGGCCTTTTAATCATAGCTACGCACTGGAACGACCACGATGACAATGGAATCATCTTTTGGATTTAAGATACGAATTGGTCTCATATCTCCTGAAAATTCTAGATCAACTTTGGATCCACTTAATGCACGAATAGCATCCAAGATATAACTACCATTACAAGTTAATGTTAAATTATCACCTTTGTACATACAATCCGTTAATACTTCATCACTACTACCAATTTCTGTGGAATTGGTCTTGACTCGAACAATTTCTGGACTACATTCCAATTTAACCAAATGCACTTTGTCATTACGAATAAAATTGGTACGATCGATAACACTAGCCAATTCATGCGCATCAACAACCATGGAAGCTACTGAAGATGTAGGAATAATTTTTTCAACACTAGGGAAAGTACCATCCAATAATCTTGTTTGGAAAATGGTCTTACCAAACACAAATTGGGCTTTCTTTGAATCAATATATAGTTGGACCTTGTCAATATCTTCTGAAAGGGAACGAACAACTTCTTGTAACGACTTGCTTGGAATCGTGATATTAAAATTAGCATTCTCATTTAAAGTAATGGTTTTTCTTGCCAAACGATACGAATCGGTACCTGAACAATAAAGATAGCCATCTTTGGCAGCAAAATTCACACCACTCAATACGGGACGCTGATCATTTTCGCTACAAGCAAATGCGGTTTGCGATACAATTTGCGATAACGTATCCTTTGATAATTCAATCATATTTGACGGTTGATCAAAATCAATGTTTGGATATTGACTCGCTTCCATACCATTTAAATTAAATTTACCATTGGTACTTGTGATACGAACCAATTCAAAGTCCATAACTTCCAATTCTACGATGGTTGATTCAATCTTATGAATAATTTCCAATAAATAACGAGATTCTAATACGATAGAACCCGTAGATGCGATTTGAAGTTGATTTTCTTCTCCTTTATATATATATGTACGTATTGAAATATTTGAATCACTACCCGTTAATACAATATGATCATCCTGTACATTAATACAAATACCAGATAAAGCAGGTAAAGGCGAAAAAGAACTAATAGCTCGCGATACAATGGATAATTGATTATAAAAATATTTTCGATCAATAGTAAATTTCATAATTTGAATCTCCTTTATTACTATATATGTTTATTGATTAACAATAACCTGGGGAAAACGGGGATAACTTTTACCAAATAACGATGTTTATCGTTTATTAAGCCCATTTTCAACTATGGAAAACCAGGGAAAAAAATTAGAGGGAATCTTTGATTTTATTCATGGCAATTTGAAAAGCAGTATCCGTTTTTAATAACTTAATCGCTCGATCATACGACGATTTAATAGTGGAATGATCACGATTACCTAATTCCTGACCAATTTGCGTCCAAGATGTACCCAATGTTTCATGACAAAGATAGACGATCATATGACGCGCGTTGACTAATTTTTTTTGTCGTGATTTTCCTTCTACTTCATTATAAGAAAGTCCATAAAATTTTGTTACTACTTTCTTGATTTGTTTTGGCGTTAATTTATTCGGTTTCGCGACGATCAATTGCCCAGATAATACACGTTGTGCAAAGGGTAAATCGATCACATCGACATTTTCCAATGTGGCATTGAAAACCAAAGTACGTAAGCTTCCTTCTAGTTTACGTACATCATCTGAAAATTTATGCGCTAAGAAATCAATCGTCTCATCATTGATTTGACAAGCTTCTTCATAGCCTTCTAACTTTTTACGTAAGATAGCCCGACTCGTATCAAATTCTGGTTTCAATATATTAATAGGTAAGCCATTATTAAAACGAGAAATTAAACGATTTTGAATGCCTTCTAGTTCATTTGGATGCATATCACTGGTGATCACAATTTGTGCACCTTTCGCAATTAAAGAATTGTAGACTTTAAAAAAGATTTCTTGTGAACTCGATTGCGTCAAATTTTGAATATCATCGATCAAGAAGTAGTCATTATCAATAAGTTGGGCTTGGACCATTTCTACAGTATTGGATTGCACATTGTGGGTTTTCATCGCATCGATCAAGATAGAAACTAGATCACCACTATACGCATAAAACACTTTTTTTTCAGGCCGTTCTTTTTGAAGATAGTTACCAATCGCATGTAGAAGATGGGTTTTTCCTAATCCGGAATTACCATAAATCAAAATAGGATTAAAGGTATGAGTATTTTCGATGCAACAATGAAAACAAGCAGCATAAGCTCCTTGATTGGATTTTCCCTGCACAAAGTTTTCAAAGGTATAATCTGCATTGAATTTTGTCTGTACCAATTCTTTCGTACGTCGTTGAACAATTTCTTCGGGCATCATTTTTTCGACTTCACGATAATGCATTAATTGAATATGGACAGGCTCTCCCCACATTTCACTTAAATATTGTTCGAATAAATCCTTGGTATTGGCATCGGACATAATGTTTTTCGTAATGACAGAGCGATATGACACATATGCCATACCATCTTCAATACGAAATAAACTTGTTTTACAAATCCAAGAAAAAGTATCTGGATTAAAATTGTTTTTTATTGCTTCTAATGTTTCTTTCCATAACGTTTCATATTGATTCATACGTTTTATTATACACGAAAATAGAAAGGGAAGGTATAGTTATAGAAGTTATCCTCGTCCGAGGATAACATATAAATGGGGAAAAATAAAACAAAGGTGGATAAAATGGGGAAAACGGGGAAAACCATTGGGGAAAAGTATGCGGTATGGGGAATAAAATAGCTTAAATTATGCGATACATAAAGGGATATTTAAAGTTATCCACGTTTTCCCCGGGAAAATATAAACAAACAAAATTCATTCAAAAAAGAGAGGATAAGAACAGGAAAAGAAGAGGAATACGAAGAAAAGTGAGGAAAAATGGAAAAGAAAATCCCCATTAAATGGGGAAAACTTTTGTATAATAGACTTGATTCTAGAAGGAAATCTGTACCATAATAGAGCGTACGACAGAAAGAAGGATTTGTATGGCATATCAATTTGAAACAAACATCCCAAAAGATGAATACGATACATTTGTGAAAAATAATCCTTTATGTAACTTATTGCAGAGTTACAATTGGGCAAAAGTAAAAGATAATTGGGATCATATATATACAGGAGTATATGATCATAAAGAATTAGTGGCTGCTGGTTTGGTCTTGATTCGAAATCTACCACTTCATATGACGATGTTTTATATTCCACGTGGACCCATCTTGGATTACAATAACGAACGCCTAGTGGGTTATTATTTCCAAGAGTTAAAACGCATTGCGAAAAAGCGTCATTGTTTATTCATTAAATTTGATCCAACTTTGCATGTGAATGATTATGCATCGAAAGACTACAATGAAAATCGTTATGAATCGACGCAGAAATATTTGGATACGATGAAAAAGATTGGAGCCGTGCATCATGGTTTTACAATGAATATTGCGGATACAGTCCAGCCTCGTTTTCAATCCAATGTCTATGATACCGAAGGTTGGGAAGAGAACTTGCCAAAACATACAAAACGATTGATCAAAGATGCCAATCGTCGAAATGTAGAAATCGTTACAGGCGGTATCGAATTGGTGGATGAATTTAGTCGTTTGGTCGAAATGACAGAAGAAAGAAAACACGTTGCGTTACGAAATAAAGAATATTTTGAGAAACTGATGAAAACATATCCAGATGGTGGTGTTATTTTCTTAGCCAAATGTAATGTGCATCGATTAGCACAAGAAGCGAAAGAAAAGAAAGAATCGTTACTAAAAGAATTGGATAATTTACCAGAAAATACCAAGAAGAAACGTCGTCGTTTGGAAGATCAATTGCGATCGAATGAAAAAGACCTTAAAGAATTTAATGAAGTGATTGAAGAATTTGGGGACAACGATAAAGAAATTGCGATTGCGGGTATCTTAAGTATTCAATATGGTCCTACATGTGAAATGTTGTATGCTGGTATGGATCAACGATTCAAAAAATTCATGCCACAATATAAAGAATATGTAGAAAACTTCCGATGGGCTTTTGAAAGAGGATGTAAATGGTCCAATATGGGAGGTGTCGAAGGATCATTGGATGATGGATTAACCAAATTTAAAGATAATTTTAATCCAGTTATTAATGAATTTATTGGTGAATTTGATTTACCTGTAAATAAAGCGTTATTCAAGATGAGTGAAAAAGCGTATACAGTCGCAAAATCTCGTGCGAAAGAGCAATAATTTATTGACTTTAGAAATAAATTATGCTTATAATGTACTGCAATCTTATTTGAAAAAAGTGAATATAGACTGAGGGGTGTGAAATATGAAGAGAACATATCAGCCAAGTAAGAAGAAACATCAAAGAACGCATGGTTTCCGTGCAAGAATGGCAACCAAAGGTGGTCGTAAAGTTCTTTCTAGCAGAAGAGCAAAAGGTAGAAAGGTATTATCCGCATAGAAATCACCAACACTGGTGATTTTTTTGTCTGGATAGGAGATACAAGTGAAAAAAGCTTATCGAGTTTGTAAAAGTTATGAATTCACATCAATTATCCAGCACCGATCGTTTGTGCTATCTTCCTCGTTTGTATGCTACTACATGCCAAGAAAGGAATCCCATGCTCGTGTGGGTATTTCGGTTGGTAAAAAACTAGGTAATGCGGTAGTACGCAATAAAGTGAAACGCCAAGTACGTAGTATGGTTGATGATATCTATGATTTTAATGAAACATTTGATACAATCATCATAGTACGTCCTCGTTATCATCAAAAGAGTTACCAAGAAAATTGGAAGCAGTTAAAGCAAGATAAAGAGCGATTGGAGAAGAGGAAGGATAAGAGGTAGAAATATGAGTGATTTCTTACGTAGAAAATCGAAAATTTTATTCATTTGTTTTTTCGTCTTATTAACATGTACGGCTTGTTCAACACCACGTGGTAAAGATGGAAAAGTTAAAGTTGATCAGATCATTTCCAGTGAAACGATTCAAGTAAAGCGCAAGGATGTAAGTATTGATAGTGTATCGGATCCTAAATTAAAGAAGCAATATCAAAAGTTAGATCCAAATGATACGATTACGATAAAACCAACAACGTTCTCACAAGCATTTTCAACCGGATGGTTTGATGGTTTGATTGTTTGGCCAATGGCTATGTTGATCAATAAAATTTCAGCGGCAACCGATGCTGGTATTGGAATTATCATTACGACATTGTTAGTGCAGATGATCGTATTCGCATTAACTGGTAAGTCACAAATGTCTAGCCAGCGAATGCAGGAAATTCAACCAGAAATTACGAAGATTCAAAATAAATACAAAGGTAAAACGGATCAAGAATCACAAATGAAGATGTATCAAGAAACGCAAGTCTTGTATGCGAAATATGATATTCATCCATTTGGATCGATGTTGGTCATGTTCTTGCAATTACCAATCATGATGGGTATGTATTATGCGACGATGCGTGCCTATGAAGTATTGGTAGGATATGCGTTTGGTATGCGATTATCAACGACACCAATGTATGCCATTCAACATTTGATGATTGGTGGAATTATTGTATATGCATTGATGGTTGTATCTCAATTGGTATCGACGATGCTTCCACAATGGTTGAAGAAATGGCAAGATAAGAAAGACAATGTTAAAAAACATAGTTATCGTGAATCTGAAAAACAAAATGATCCAATGAATATGAATATGTATATGTACATGATGGTCATCATCTTTGCCTTCATGTATTTGAGTTGGCCATTAGCCATGTCCTACTACTGGATGATTTGTTCCATTATTCGTATCGTCCAACAATATGTAATGCATCGTGTAATGCATCGAGCAGAAGCAAAGTAGGGGGAAAAACAATGGCATTTGAAAAATTTACGGGAAAAACATTGGAAGAAGCCCTTGACCAAGCAGCACAAGCTAAAAATGTAATGGTCGATGAACTTCACTATACCGTGACGGAAGAAAAATCTGGTTTTTTAGGATTGGGTAAACAAGTCGAAATCGAAGTATATGTAGAAAAAGATGTGGAACAATTTATTCATGATTATATTCAAACGTATTTCGATAATGCACAATTAGATGGTGAAGTAGCTATTTCAAACGATGATGGCTTCTATCATATCAATGTGAATACTTCCAATAATGCGATATTGATTGGTAAAGCCGGTCGCTCTCTACAAGCATTTAATCGTTTGGTTAAAATGGCTGCAAGTGCTGAATTTAAGAAAAAAGTTGGCTTATTGATCGATGTCAATGGCTATAAACAAGAACGATATGCCAAATTATGTCGTATGGCTATTCGTGTTGCCAAAGATGTTCGTCGTACGAAGATAGATGCTTCCTTAGATCCTATGAGTGCCGATGAAAGAAAAGCTGTGCATAATGCTTTAGCTAATATGCAAGATATTTCAACGCATTCCGAAGGAGAAGGCGACAAGCGTCATATCAATATTTTATATACACCAGGAAAAGAAACTGAATAAATAACGAGTATTTACTCGTTATTTTTCTTTAGGAGTCGTTATGAAAATTATTATTGGATTGGGAAATCCCGGAAAAAAATATGAAAATACAAGACATAATGCAGGCTTTATGGTGATGGACGCATTAGCTGCATTGTGTGATCTTTCTTTTGATCAAGAAAAGTTTTCGGCTTATTTCGCAAAAGGAAAAATTCATGGAGAAGATGTCATCTTAATGAAACCTACAACGTATATGAATAATAGTGGATTTGCTTTGCGACAAGTTTTAGATTTTTATAAAGAAAGCAGTGAAGATGTATTGATCATTTATGATGATATTGATTTACCAGTCGGGAAGATTCGATTGCGTCAAAAAGGAAGTGCTGGTGGTCATAATGGCATCAAATCCATTATTCAAGCAATGGGTACAAGTACGTTTGATCGTATTCGTGTAGGTACATCTCGTGATCCACAAATTCCTATCATTCAATGGGTCTTGACAAATTTCAAATCCGAAGAAAAAGAGAATTTGCACAAAGCGATTGATGCAGCTGCTCATGCCGCTTATTATGCCATTGATCATACGTTTAGTCAGACCATGAATCAATACAATCAGAAATAGGTGATATTTTTGAATACAACTATACAAGAACAATTATCTCAAAATGTCGTTGTTCAAGAAATCTTAAAGAAAGGTGACCATGTCGGTAATCTATATCCCATGGAAGAAGCTTTGGTGGAAGTATCTGCTTTTCTACAAGATCATAAAACACGCATTATCGTAAAAAAGAATCGTTTTGAAGCGCAGCAACTCTTTTCTCGGATTGAGCCACTAACAAAAGATGTGCTGCTTTTTGTGATGGAAGAAAGTTTACGGGTTTCTGCTATCGCTTCCTCACCCGAAGATACCCAAGCTTTTGTATCTTCGTTGACATCCTTAGTATTAGATTCAAAACCACGATTGATCATCTGTAATGTGGCTGCTTTTCTTCGCTTTTTACCAGATGTCCAACGTTTTCAATCCAGTTGTCAAATTATAAAACCAGATATGGAATTGGATATGGATAGCTTAAAAGAAACATTGGTCAAAGCAGGATATAGCCGAGTCAATTATGTAGATCGTCCATGTACGTTTGCATCTCGTGGTGGCATCATTGATATTTTTCCATTGCCATATGAACATCCGGTACGTATTGAATTTTTTGATACCATTGTGGATTCCATTCGTTTATTTGATGAAACCAATCAACGAACCATTCAAACGATTGATCAAGTGAAAATCACACCAGCAAGTCATATCTTATTTAGTGAAGATCAAATTGTTGAAGTGAAAGATAAAGTCAAACAAAAATTAGACTTGGAAAAGAAACGATTGAGCGATGAAGATTTTGAAGAATTAGAAAATCATATTGAAGAAGATCTTTATGCATTGGAATCCTATGATACGGATGCATATTTGTATTGGTACTATAGTTATACTTCGACGGCTTCACTTCTTGACTATGTTTCTGGTACTGTCATTATTTCTTCTATCGAAGAAGTAGAAAAAGCTATCAAGGATATTCAAACGGATACGATTGCATTTATACAAGAAATGGTACAAGAAAATCGTTGTTTGCCCCAATACCAAATGTTTCATACTTGGAAAGATCAACCCTATGTTCATTTTCATGAATTTTTAGATTATAAAGAACCAATGGTATCGAATATCTTTCCAATTGAAAAAGCAACGCAACCACTTCCTGCAATTATTGAAAATATATCCATTCCTCATATATATTTTGCGGTCGAAAAAGACAATGTTATCAAAATTCAATCTGAATTAGTAAATTCTTCTTTTTCCTATAAATTTATAAATCCCATATTCTATGAAGGCTTTCAGTATCAAGATTTTGCGGTATATACAGAAAAAGAATTATTTATTCAACCCATACAGCGTCGTCGCTATAAAAAAACATTTAAAGATGGACAAATCATTGATTCTGTCATGGAACTCCAAAAAGGAGATTATGTGGTGCATGAACAATATGGGATTGGTCAATATTTAGGTATTGAAACTAAAAATGTTCGTGGCCAAAATCTCGATTATTTACATGTTATTTATGCTGGAAATGATGATTTATATGTTCCTTTATCCCAATTCCAATTGGTACGAAAATACGTGTCCAAAGAAGGTGTTGGTATCCATTTAAGTAAACTCGGTAGTGACAAATGGAGTAAAACAAAACAAAAAGTCAATGAACGAGTTCAAGCCATTGCCAAACAATTGGTTGCCTTGTATGCCGTTCGTAATGAAAACATTGGTTATGCATTTTCTGAAGATGATGCCCTACAAAAAGAATTTGAAGATCATTTTCCGTATGAACCTACTCCAGATCAGATACAAGCTACTGAAGAAATCAAAGCTGAAATGGAAAAATCCAAACCCATGGATCATCTATTATGTGGTGATGTCGGATTTGGAAAAACCGAAGTGGCCATGCGATGTGCTTTTAAAGCTATCTGTAATGGAAAACAAGTAGCCTTCTTATGTCCAACGACCATTCTTTCCATGCAACATTACCAAACCGTATCGGAACGATTTGCCTATACAGGTGCGAATGTTGCCTTGGTTAATCGTTTTGTATCGGATAAAGAAGTGAAAAAATTTAAAAAAGATCTAGAAGCAGGAACCATTGATATTATTATTGGCACGCATCGTTTATTGAATAAAAGCTTTAAATACAAAGACCTTGGCTTATTGATCATTGATGAGGAACAACGATTTGGTGTGGTCCATAAAGAAAAAATCAAAGAGATGAAACAAAGTATTGATGTTTTATCGTTAAGTGCAACACCAATTCCTCGTACCTTACAAATGTCATTGATTGGTGTACGGACGATATCGCAATTGAATACACCACCCGCTCAAAGACACCCCATTCAAACGTATGTGATTGAAAAAAGAGGAAGCGTCATTAAAGAAATCATTCAAAGAGAATTGGCGCGAAATGGTCAGGTTTTCTACCTTTACAACAATATTTCGAATATTTATGGTGTAGCCGAGAATTTGCGTCTTTTATTTCCAGATCATCAAATTGCGGTGGCACATGGCCGTATGAGTCGAGAAGAAATTGAACAAACGATGTTGGAGTTTGAACAACGAAAATATGATATTTTGGTTTGTACAACCATCATTGAAACAGGATTGGATATCGCCAATGCGAATACGATGATCATTGAAAATGCGGATCATTTTGGTTTATCGCAACTCTATCAGATTCGTGGTCGCGTAGGACGTCGAGATCAAATTGCGTATTGTTACTTGATGGTACAACCACATAAGAAATTAACGGAAGAAGCAACCAAACGATTAAAATCCATCAAAGAATTTACGCAATTGGGATCGGGTTATAAGATTGCAATGCGCGATTTGACCATTCGTGGTGCCGGTGATCTATTAGGTCCTCAACAAGCTGGTTTTATCGATCAAGTTGGTCTAGATTTGTATCTAGATATGTTGTCGAATGCGATTAAAGAACAAAAAGGCGAAGTTGTTGAAAAAGAACCAGAAAAAATTGCGAATATACAAATGAATGGATATATCCCAAAACAGTTTACGGATAATGATGGAGATAAATTATCCTTATATCAAGAAATTAAGATGGTAAAAACATTCGATGATTTGGAAGCCTGTGAGAGAAAAGTCAATGACTTATATGGTCGTATTCCGAAATCAGTACAAAAATTATTTGAGCGAAGAAAAATTGATCTCTTTGTGAATGAACCCGGTGTTGATACATTGGTAGAAAAAGATCGATTCATGCTTCTAACCATGACAAAAGATTGGTCAAATCATTGTAATGGTGTAAAATTATTTGAAACTATGACAACCTTAAATCGAAAGGTACAATTGCACTATAAAAATGGCAAAATAGAGATTCAAATTCCAAAAGGAAGGAATCCATATGAATTGCTTATGAAAATCATAAAAGAACTACAAACAAATGGAGAAATATATGAGGCTTGATAAATATTTAAAAACCGCAAGAATCTTAAAGCGTCGCGAAGCCGCCAAAGAATTAGCCCTGCAAGGACGTATTCAAGTGAATGGTCGTGTCGCAAAACCATCCACTGAAATTCAGATTGGTGATGTGATTCGCATTGAATTTGGATATCGTATCTTAGAAATAAAAGTTACGGATATTCAGAAACAAGTTTCGAAAAAGAATGCGGCTTTATTGTTTGAAATCATAAAGGAAGAAAATCGTGATTGAAGTTGTATGTGGGGCCTTGATCCAACAAGGAAAAGTATTAATTGCTCGTCGAAATTATGGATCATCCAAAGGCATGTATGAATTTCCTGGTGGAAAAGTAGAAAAAAATGAGACGAAGGAAGAAGCTTTGATTCGGGAAATGAAAGAGGAATTGGATATTGATATTCATACGATTCAATATTTGAGTGAAAGTGAAGATCAACAAGAGTATCCATTTCATCTGACTTGTTTTCTTTGTTTTTCCAATCAAGTTCCTAAAATGATCGTGCATGATGATTTTATCTGGACAACGCCCGATCATATTTATGATCATCATTTTTTTAAGAGTGATATTGGTTTAGTGAAGGCATTGAAGAAGGTGTGGCCGTATGTATCCCAAAACAAGTGAAACTAAAGTATTACGAGATCCCATTCATGGCTATATTCATATCCAATATCAGGTGATATGGGATTGTTTAAATAGTTGCGAATTTCAACGTTTGCATCGTATTCATCAATTGGGTGGTGTTTTTCAAGTGTATCATACGGCAGAACATTCTCGTTTTGGTCATAGCTTGGGTGTATATGAAATTGTTCGTCGGATGGTCAATGAAGTCGAAGATATCAATCAATCTTTATCGGAATATGAAAAAATTCAAGTCATGTGTGCAGGATTGCTTCATGATTTAGGCCATGGTCCGTATTCTCATTTCTTTGAATCACTGCAAACCCAAACGCATGAACAACGTACTTGTCAATTGATCCTAGATCCGCATACCGAAGTGCATCAGGCTTTGTGTCGATGTGATCATTTATTACCCCAATATGTTGTGGATATATTGATGCATAGACATACAAAGGCATTAATGAATCAAATGATATCTAGTCAATTGGATGCAGATCGAATGGATTATTTATTACGAGATGCATATGAGACGGGAACAAGTTATGGAACCTTTGATTTAGAGCGTATTTTACGAACAATGCGCGTAAAAAATGGCGTCTTATGTATGAAAGAGAGTGGCATGCATAGTGTCGAAGACTATATCATGGCTCGTTATCATATGTATTGGCAAGTGTATTTACATCCGGATGCAAAAAGTTATGAAATTTTAATTCAATTATTTTTTTCTTATTATTGTCAATCGGATATTCATATTCCAGTGTTTGAATGTTTGCGTCATGAAATGACTAATGAAGAATTCATTGAAATGGATGAATGTCGCATGATGTATGGATTTCAAGAATCTAGTCATTGTGAAGATAAAATATTACGAGAATATGCCAAAGCCATTCTAGATCGTCATTTATTGGAATGGCAAGAAGATCCAAGTGAAGAGGAAATACAAGCTATTAAGAAAAAAATTGAAGCCGCTGGCTATGATCCATCACTCTGGTTTGTGGAAGAAAAGAAAAAAAGTAGTGCCTATTTACCGTATACGGAATCGGATTCGATCATCTGGATCTGGACCCGACACTATGAATTAAAGCCTTTATCGGCTTGTTCAGAAATTGTAAAGGCATTACTTCGTATGGAAAATACATTGGAAAAACGCATTTATTATGTTAAATTGTAGTATGCATTGAATATGAAAGTACAATTAGTAGAACATTCAGAAGGTATCGTGCATTATGAAGGAGCAGCATGGGTTGTTCCGATGAAAAATGGCAAAGAAATTCGATTTGGAAATGATGATCATACCTATAGTTGGAAAATCTATGAAAAGGGATTGATCATTCGTTCGACTTCGGAAATCGAAGTGGTTTTAACTTGTCGACCCAATCGAAAAACAAAGGGGCATATTTCATCCGAATATGGCACGATGGACCTTGATTTAGAAACTGTATTTTATAAAAAAACCGAAGATCGCATTGAAGTAAAATATGATTTGATACAAAATGAACAAAGACAAACTTTTCATTTTACATTAACTATGAAGGAGGAAACGACCGATGTCCATTGAAACAGAATTGAAACAAATGCTTCAAGCGGCCGTTCAATCAGCATTTGCGATTGAATTACCATTAGAAAAAATTATTATTGAAACACCAAAGACCAAAGATCATGGTGATTATGCGAGTAATGTGGCCATGCAACTGACTCGTCAGCTTCATACCAATCCTCGAGAAATTGCGAATAAAATTGTCGATGCTTGTGATCTTTCCAAAGCCAATGTATCGCATATTGAGATTGCAGGTCCAGGATTTTTAAACTTTACTTTATCCAAGGATCGTTTTTCACAAGTCATTGCCGACATTTTAGAACAAAAAGAAAACTATGGTCAACAACTAGCCAATGGCATCAAAGTGGATTTGGAATATGTGAGTGCCAATCCAACGGGTTCTTTGCATTTGGGTCATGCACGCGGTGCTGCTTGGGGAGATAGTTGTGCCCGTATCATGAAAAAAGCAGGGTATGATGTAACACGTGAATATTATGTAAATGATGCTGGTAATCAAATTCATAATTTGGCTTTGTCGTTAAATGCACGATATCGTCAAGCCCATGGTATTGAGACAGAAATTGGCCAAGATGGTTACATGGGTGAAGATGTAAAAGAAGAAGGGTATCGTTTGGCTAAAGAATATCCAAATACGTATTTAGAGCCAACAAAAGAAAATTTAGACTTTTTCAGACAAAAAGGAATTGCGTTTGAATTGGATAAAATCAAGCGTGATTTAGATGAATATCGGGTGCATTTTGATGTATGGACATCGGAACAAAAATTAAGAGATTCTGGTGCGGTTGAAAAAGCAGTTGACATTATAAGAGATAAAGGGTATACCTATGAGGCAGAAGGAGCGTTATGGTTCAAGACCACGGCTTTTGGCGATGATAAAGATCGTGTTTTACGTAAAAAAGACGGGTCATTGACTTATCTCGTTCCGGATATCGCTTGTCATAACCAAAAATTTGAGCGTGGTTACGATGAAATCGTGGATTTCTTTGGTGCTGATCATCATGGCTACATCCCTCGTTTAAAGGCTTCCATGGAAGCTTTAGGACATGATTCCAGTCATTTACATGTTGATATTATTCAAATGGTACGGTTGGTATCCAATGGTGAAGAGATGAAGATGTCAAAGCGTTTGGGCAATGCAACAACCATTCATGATCTTGTACAAAGTGTCGGTGTAGATGCAGCTCGTTATTTCTTTGTCGCCCGTGCTTTAGATTCTCATTTGGATTTTGATGTGGATCTAGCCACGAAGAAATCAAATGAAAATCCAGTATACTATGCACAATATGCACATGCGCGGATGTGTTCTATCCAAAAACAAGCTAAAGATATAGAGTTAGCCGAGCACTTTGAATTATTAACCGATGAAAAAGAAATTGAATTAATGAAAACTTTACAAGAATTCAATCATGTGATCGTTGAAAGTGCCAAAACAAGACAAGTCCATAAGATGTGTCATTACATCCATGATTTAGCAAGTCATTTCCATAGTTTCTATAATGCTTGTAAAGTCATCGATCATGATAATCTGGATTTATCGAGCCAGCGTTTGGCTTTGGTTAAAGCGACCCAAACGGTTTTAGCAAATGCATTAGATTGCATTGGTGTTACAGCCGTTGAATCCATGTAACAAGGAGAAGTATTATGAGTAAATCTATGATTGATGTTGCCAGAGATACGTTGATCAAAAACAATCATCGTATGCCTTTTCTGGATTTGTGGAACAATGTTTCCCAAGAAATGAATTTCACACCATCGCAAGCGGAAGACAATATTGCTCAATTTTATTCCGACTTATCATTAGATAGTCATTTCGTCAACTTGGAAGGAAATAGTTGGGATTTGAAAACACGTCATACATTCTCAGAAAGTGTGACTGATACAGATTCCATCGCAGTTGATGACGACGAAGAGGATGAAAATCAAGAAACTCAGTCAGAAGACGACGAATAACGAAAGAATCTGCCAGAGTGTAGATTCTTTTATTTTATGATAAACTATTATCATTAAAGGAGCGTATTTATGTTTAAAAGCATTTCATATGTGGTGAAAGAAAACTTTACGAATTTATATCGTATTTATAGCATCGCTAAATATGAGTTGTTAGCGGATATGCGTGATTCTAAATTTGGTATATTTTGGAATTTCGCTTCGCCAGCCATTCAAGTTTTCACCTATTGGCTTGTTTTTGGTGTTGCTTGGGGACGTAGTGCACAAACATATCGTGGTATCACAGTTTCTTATCTACCATGGTTGGTTGTTGGTTTTGCCGTATGGTGGTATATCCGACCATGCATTACCGAAGGTTGCTCGGCGGTCTTTGCAAAGACCAATGTCATCACCAAAATGAAATTTCCGGTTTCTGTTTTACCTGCAACCGTTTGCTTAAAAGAATTGTTTAATCACTTTGTGATGTTGATTATCACATTTGTAACGCTATTACTAAGTGGATATACACCCACATGGAATTGGCTATGGATCATTTATTATATGTTTTGTGCTTTTATGCTTGGTGAAGCTATTTCACTTGTTTTATCCGTACTCACCATGTTATGGCGTGATGTGAAAAAGTTTATTACTTCCATCATGCGTATGTTGATGTATTTTTCACCAATTCTATGGGATTGTCATTTTAAAAGTCATGTCCCTTTTCATTCTTTATTGAATAAATTAGTAAAGGCCAATCCGGTCTACTATGTGATTCAAGGCTATCGAGATGCGATATTCTATAATCGAAGTGTTTTGAATCACCCAGCCATTACGTTATATTTTTGGTGTTTAGTGATTTTGATATTTGCTTTTGGATGCATCTTGATGTACAAATTCAAGAAAAAGTTCATTGATATGATCTAGGAGGATATGATGGAATACGCAGTTGAGGTTGAAAATATCTCAAAGATTTATACGCTTCGGAATAAAAATAATCAGTATAAAACAGATAAAAAAGAATTTTATGCCCTGAAAGACGTTTCTTTTCGCATTAAACAAGGAGATGTCGTTGGTATTTTAGGAACCAATGGTTCTGGTAAATCGACATTGTCATTATTATTATCGGGTATTTCTGAAATCAATAGTGGCACGATGAAAATTAATGGTGAACAAGCATTGATTGCCATCAATACCGGATTGAATCCCCAATTGACAGGTCTAGAAAATATCAATGTAAAAGGGGCATTGATGGGATTGCGAAAAAAACGCATTCAAGAAATAACCAATGATGTCATTGATTTTGCGGAATTGGGAGACTTTCTCTACCAACCTGTAAAAAAATATTCATCCGGTATGAAATCTCGTTTGGGATTCTCTATTTCCTTGGCATTAAATCCAGATATTTTCATTGTGGATGAAGCCTTAAGTGTTGGTGATAAAGGTTTCGCCAAAAAATGTATGGATCGCATGATGAAATTGCGCGATGAAGAAGGAAAAACCATCTTCTTTATTTCCCATTCTTTGAGTCAGGTACGTGAATTTTGTAAAACGGGTATGTGGATTGAAGGTGGCAAATTGATTGAAATTGATGATATTGATAAAGTATGTGATGATTATTCTGAATATGTCGATTTCATGAATGCCATGACCAAGAAACAAAAGAAGAAATTTATGGATGAAAAATTTGAAAAGCGATTGGTGGAAGCACCACCAAAGAGATTTTCGCTATTTCATAGAAAGTAAAGGTGACGAACATGAAAACAGTAATTACATATGGAACATTTGATTTATTTCACATTGGTCATTTAAATCTTTTGCGTCGTGCAAAAGATTTAGGAGATTATCTGATTGTTGCGGTAAGTACCGATCGTTTTAACTGGGTAGAAAAACATAAAAAATGTCAAATTCCCGATAAAGATCGTATGGCAATCGTAGAAGCCATCAAATACGTCGATAAAGTCATTCCCGAAGATAGTTGGGATCAAAAGATTAAAGATGTACAAAAATATGATGTGGATGTTTTCGTCATGGGAGACGATTGGAAAGGAAAATTTGATTTCTTGAAAGATTATTGTGAAGTGGTATATCTACCAAGAACGGAAGGAATCAGTTCTAGTTCATTAAAAGAGGACATGAGAAATAAGTAGTATGAAAAAAATTAGTATCATTATCCCTTTCTCCCACTATATCCACTATTTAGAAGAGTGTTTGGATTCATTAAAAGTCAGTGCGTTTCAAGATTTTGAAACGCTTTTAGTCGTGGATAAAGAACATGACAATGTCGATCCAATCATCAAAAAATATCCTTTTGTACGTTTGATTCAAACGGATGTCCATGGTGTGGCTGCTTGTCGAAATGTTGGATTAGCCCATGCACAAGGCGAATATGTATATTTTTTGGATGCCGATGATTATGTTTTAGAAAATACTTTGGGTTTATTAGCCGAAGCTGCCAAAGGACAAGATATTGTATATGGTCGAGTAGCTCATACATGGAATAATAAAGCCAATTACTTAGAAAAGATTGAAAATAAAGAAATCGATCCAGAAGATGAAGAAGAAAAAGAACAAATGCGCCAACAAAAAATCGATTCGTATAAGGAAAAGAATCCGAATGTCGATCCGGTTCAATTGCGTGCTGTCTATTATTTGTTACGTGTAAAACATGGTATCCGACATGTAACAGTTTTAGGTGTTTTATATAAAACCGTATTTTTACGTATGTATTCGTTTAAATTCCATGAAGAATTTCGTTATTACAGTGATATGACTTTCCTATGTCCGGTTTTGGAACATATTCGTAGTGAAGCTTATGTTGAAGATGCAGTATATGTAAAAAGAAAACATAATGATCCCATCAATTATCCGGCTTTAAGTCAAGAAGAGAATGATGATCGCTTCTATGAACGAATTCGTGCCGTGGAATATACGCGAAACACAATCACCAGTGATGGTATTGTTCGTTATTATTTAGATTTCAAGATCGTTCATTTCTTTACGCGTAAAATGGCAAAAAGGATTCGTCGTTCTCAAGATGAGCGTTGGCGCAATGAATATTTCCAAGCCATGATTCCTTGTATTGAAAATTGTCGCCCGGAAGTATTGGATGAATTGAATCATTCCAATCGTAAATTGGTTCAAGCTTTATTGAATAATGATTTGAATGGCGTACAAAAAGAAGTACGTTGGGTATTGGGTAAAAAGAAATTAAAACGAGTTTTCAAAAATAAGAATACAGCGTATAAATTGGCTTATTTCCATCGTTATTTAAAGAAGCCAATCAAAGATAATGTGATTTTATTTGAAACTTTCATGGCTAAAAACTATAGTGATTCGCCTAAATATATCTATGAATATATTGCCCAACACTATCCTGAATATGAATGTGTGTGGGCCATCAATGATGGGGCAAAGATTCCTTATGGAGCCAAATGTGTTAAACGTTTTAGTTTTGAATATGCGTATTACTTAGCCGTTGCCAAATATCTTGTGTTCAATGTACGACCACCACTATGGTATCGGAAACGCGAAGGACAAGTCTTCTTGGAAACTTGGCATGGTACGCCACTAAAACGTTTGGTTTTTGATCAACAAGAAGTAACGAGTGCTTCACCAAAGTATAAGCAACAATTCTATAAACAAAGACAAGATTGGGATTTTTTGGTCAGTGCCAATCCATTCAGTACCAAAACATTCCGTAGTTGTTTTATGTATGAAGGTAAAATGTTAGAATATGGCTATCCACGAAATGATATTTTATATTGGCCAAATAAAGATGAAATTGCGAAAGATTTACGCAAGAAATTAGGTATTCCAACCGATAAGAAAACGATTTTATATGCCCCAACATGGCGTGATGATCAACATTATGGTTCGGGTCAATATAAATTCGAATTGGCTTTGGATCTCCATTTGATGCAAGAACGATTATCCGATGAATACGTTCTCTTATTGCGAACGCATCATTATATTTCGGATAAGATCGATGTGACGGGTATGGAAGGATTTGTTTATAATCTATCCGATTATGACGATATTTCAGAAATCTATTTGATCAGTGATATTTGTATCACCGATTATTCGAGTGTGTTCTTTGATTATGCTAACTTGAAACGACCTATTTTATTCTATACGTATGATTTAGATAAGTATAAGAATCAATTGCGTGGTTTCTATATTGATATGAATACAGAAGTTCCAGGACCATTATTGTATACAAGTGAAGAAGTTGTCGATGCGATTGAAAATATTGACAAAATCACAGAAGAATACAAGGAACGTTATGATACATTCTATAGTCGTTTCTGTTGTTACGATGATGGACATGCATCGGAACATGTTGCGAAAGCATTGTTAGGTAAGGAGTAGGTGATGATATGGCATGGAAACAAAATATGATCCGACATGCCAAACGATTGGTCATTCGTTGTTTTAAAGTCGTCTACAAAGGGATGCAAAAGACGGTGTCTGTGGATGAGCACACCGTCATTTTCATTGCCTTTCATGGACGTGGCTATACGGATAATCCAAAATATATTCATCAAGAAATGTGTAAACAATCACGATTTGATGATTATACGTTTGTATGGGCATTGAAGAAACCAAATGTGGAAATTGAACATGCCAAAACCATTCGGTATAATTCTTTGCATTATTTTTATTACATGTGTAAAGCCAAATACTGGATCGTAAATTGTAAATTACCGAAACATATCCAGAAAAAACCGGAACAAGTGTATCTACAAACATGGCATGGTACCCCATTAAAACGATTGGCCCATGACATTGTAGAAGTTGAAAATCAGACGTTCTATCGCAGTGGTATGAATCGGAAACAAATGACGGATACCTATGACGATGATGTCGCCAAGTACAATTATATGATTGCACCGAATGAATTTAGTTATGAAGTCTTTCAAACGGCTTTTCGTATTAATCCAAAACGATTGATCAAAACCGGTTATCCACGAAATGATTTTTTGACCAATATTACCCCAGAAGAAATCGAAAATATAAAACAACGATTCCATATTCCTGCCCATAAAAAAATATTATTGTATGCACCAACATGGCGTGATAATTCCTATAATACGAGAGGATACACGTTTGAATTAAAAGCCGATTTCCATCGATGGAAAGAAGTATTAGGCGATGAATACGTGGTTCTTTTTAAACCACATTATTTGATCATCAATAAATTTGAAAACGATGCGTCTTTAGAAGGATTTATTTATAATGTGGACGCCAATGCCGATATCAACGATCTCTATGTGATCAGTGATGTATTGGTAACAGATTATTCGAGTGTGTTCTTTGATTATGCCAATTTAAATCGTCCAATGTATTTCTATATGTTTGATTTGGAAGAATATGCCGATGAATTGCGTGGTTTCTATTTTGATATCTATGAAGTGATGCCAGGTGACATCATTCAAGATGAAGAACAGTTATTGGCAGATATCAAAAAAGGACAGTATGACTTTAAACGTTTAGAAGCGTTTAATCAACGTTTTAATAATTGGCAAGATGGCCATGCATCACAAAGAGTCATTGATATCGTTTTTGGAAAGGAATAGTTTATGGGTCTACAAAAGCGAATTCTGAATTTAGCTCTTCAAATTGTGAATGTACTGACATTTTGGATCCATACACGATCCAATCGAATCACGTTTATATCCTTGACCCAAGATCATTTAACCGGTGATTTTTTATTGTTGGATGAAGCGTTGAAAAAAGAAAAGAAATACGATATTCATTATAATTTGATTCAATTTGATCAAAGTCTAATAAGCAAAATGTCTTATTTTTTCAATTGTTTAAAACAATTGGTAGAATGTAAGAAAAGTGCATTGATCATTTTGAATGATAATAATTATGTGATTTCAACGCATAAACCAAAAACATGTCAAGTTTTACAAGTATGGCATGCGTGCGGAGCTATCAAAAAATTTGGTAATGAAATTCAACGCGAATACCCTATTCAAAATTATGATGCTGTGATTTGTAATGCACCATACTGGCAAGAAGTCTATGCGAAAAGTTTTGGTGTTCAACCCAATCAAGTCTATGTGACAGGTATGCCACGTTGTGATACTTTGCTGCAAACCAAAGCCAATGCTTTCTTTTTAAAACATCCTGAATGCAAAGATAAGAAGATTATTTTATATGCACCCACATTTCGTGGCAATATCATTCATGGATTTCAAGTGGTTTCCTTTGATATTAAAAAGCTACAAGACCTGTTTCCAGAGTGTGTGATCGTATATAAGTTTCATCCTTTGTTGGGGAATATTCACATAGACAATACGACCGCCATCAATGCGAATGAGGAAGACTTGTATACATTGATGCAAGCATCGGATTGTTTGATCAGTGATTATTCATCGGTAATCTTGGATTACTCTTTGTTGCATAAACCCATTATTGGATATATTCCCGATATTGAATCGTATGAAGATACGATTGGTTTAAACATTACATTGGAACAATATCCAGGACCTGTTTGTCGGAATGAAAAGGATTTGATATCTGCATTAAAACATTTGGATTCCTATGATTATCAAAAAGAGCAAGAATTTCAACATATGTGTATGACCTATACCGATGGAAACAATACCAATCGTTGTATTCAATTGATTGATACATTGATGAAAAGACATCCTATTTCAGAATAGGATGTCTTTTTTCGCTTGCTTTTAATTTTGTCATTTTTTCATCTAATCGTGCACAAATTTCAGCGGCTTCATAAAGATCAGTTGCCATTTCCTCCAATCGTTCAGGCGAAAGATCTTTCTTATAACGCAACTTATGTTCCAATGTAGCCCATAGATCCATTGCGATGGTACGAAATTGTACTTCCACTTTGATCCAACGTTTTTCATTCGCAAGAAAAATCGGTGTTTCGATAATTAAATGGAGGCTTCGATAACCATTTGGCTTCGGATGTGCAATGTAGTCTTTCCTTTCAATCAAATGCACATCATCTTGTTGAAGCAGCAATTTCGCCAACATATAGATATCATCGACAAAAGAGCCAATGACTCGAATACCGGCAATATCAAATAAATTTTCTTGCATGGACTCAAGGGTGAGTGGTAATCCGCGATTTTTTAATTTCTTCATGATACTCGTTTGTGATTTGATCCGGGTTTCAATATTTTCAATGGGATTCCGATCATAATACATGGAGAATTGTTCATCTAAAACACGAAATTTCGTTTCCACTTCGCGTAAAGCACAGCGATAATAGGTCATTGTTTGACGATAAGGTAATGATTTTTCTTCATAGTCATCGTCTAAACAAGATTTGAGTAATTCTTCTAATTCGTCATTCATATAATCATTTTAACATACATCGAATATAAACAATATTGACAAAAATAATGTCAATTATAGGATAATAATAATTATGATATAATGCTTAAGATGAATAGAAAAGAATTTCAATCCGCCTGTCAACGACAAGGCGTTGATGTAACAGACAAGCAATTAGATCAATTGGAAAAGTATCTTCATTTACTCCAAGAATGGAATCAAAAGATGAATTTGACGGCTATTGATGAAGAAGATCAAATCTGGGAAAAACACTTTTATGATTGTGTGATCCCTTTTGTACATGAAACCGGTGAAACCATTTGTGATGTAGGTTCTGGTGCTGGTTTTCCAGGCATTCCTGTAGCCATTGTGTATCCTCAGTTCCATGTAACTTTAGTAGAACCGCTTCAAAAGCGGTGTCGTTTTCTAGAAACAGTCAAACAAGAATTGGGATTAGACATTCAAATCTGCAATGAAAGAGCGGAGGATTTTGCGAAAAAGAATCGTGCTCAATTTGATATTGTCACATCTCGTGCTGTGGCTCGTTTAACCATTTTATTGGAATTATGCATTCCTTTATTACGAGTGACAGGTTCCTTTATCGCATTAAAAGGTAAGAATGCAGAAAATGAAGTAGAAAAGGCAAAAGTAGCGATGGAAACGTTGCATGTGATCTTAAAAGATGAAAAAACAGTTCGTGTAGCGGATGCCAATCATGTGAACTTATATTTTGAAAAAATGAAGCCAACCTCAAAGAAATATCCAAGAGTGTATGGCCAAATTAAAAAGAAGCCTTTGGGAGAATAAATATGGGAAAAGTTATTGCGATTGCCAATCAAAAGGGTGGTGTTGGCAAGACCACAACAGCCATTAATTTATCAAGTGGTTTGTCCTATCGTGACAAGCGTGTTTTGTTAGTGGATTTGGATCCACAAGCCAATGCAACACATGGCTTATTGCGACCAAATGATGTATATGATAAAGACATCTATCAAGTGTTGATGTCAGAAATATCGATTGAAGAAGCTATCATTCATAAAACAAAACCACATTTGGATATTTTGCCTTCACACATCAGTTTAGCGGGTGCGGAATTGGTAATGGATAAAATTGAAAAAGGAAAAGAAGCGTTATTAAAGAAACAATTGGATACCATTCGTGATCAATATGATTACATTATTATTGATTGTCCGCCAAGTTTGGGTTTATTGACAACCAATGCACTAACAGCAGCGGATAGCGTATTGATTCCTGTACAATGTGAATATTATGCATTGGAAGGTGTTACACAATTGTTTTTGACGATTCGTTTGGTCCAGAAAACGTACAATCCAAAATTACGAATTGAAGGTATTTTATTGACGATGTTTGATGTACGTACACGATTAAGCGTGGAAGTCAGTCAAGAAGTTCGAAAGAATTTTATGAAACAAGTCTATCAGATTGCGATTCCTCGCAATGTGAAATTATCGGAGGCACCAAGTCGAAGCTTGAGCATTTTTGAGTATGATGATAGTAGTGCAGGTGCAAAAGCGTATAAACAATTAACGGAAGAATTGATTGAACAAAACGAAAGCAGGTGAAGGCATTGAGCAGTAAAGAAAGCAGTCGTTTAGGTCGTGGTTTGGATTCTTTGTTTGGGCAAGAAAATGTCACAAAGATCTTAGATGATATTGAAAACAATAACGAAGGACAAGAACAATTGATGTTACCGGTCGATCAGATTCGACCCAATCCGTATCAGCCTCGTAAAGTATTTGATAAAGATGCCTTACAAGAGTTGAGTGAATCCATTCAACAACATGGTGTATTTACACCAATTTTGGTAAAAAAGAGTATTTCGGGTTATGAATTGGTCACAGGAGAGCGTCGTTTGCGTGCTTCTAAAATGGCAGGCTTAGATACGATTCCAGCTATTTTAGTTGATTTTGATGATCAACAAATGATGGAAATTGCTTTACTAGAAAATGTCCAACGTGAAGATTTAAATATTATTGAAGAAGCAAAAGCCTATGATCAATTGATCAAACGTTTGAATTATACGCAAGAACAATTGGCTCATCGTATCGGAAAATCACGTGAACATATCACCAATACATTGCGTTTATTGAAACTGCCAGAAGATGTCCAAAATTATGTAGTCGCCAAACAATTAAGCATGGGACATGTACGTGCATTATTGGGTTTGAAAGATGAAGATATGATGCGTAAAGTAGCGCGTCAAGCGATTGCACAAGGCATGAGTGTTCGTAAGGTTGAACAGTTAGTAAAGTCCATCAATGGTAAGAAAGTGGAAAAGTCGAAAGAACCAAGTTTGTTTGTGAAAGAAGCAAAAAAACAATTGGAAGAATATTTTCAAACGTCGGTATCCATTAGTCAACATAGTGTATCGATTCATTATGAAAATGAAGATGATTTGAATCGTTTGTTGGATAAATTGGGGTTGATTGAAAAATAGTACGGATAGTTATATCCGTATTTTTTTTGTAAGCGCATTCCCTTTTATCTTTATGTGAATATTTTGTGAATTTCATAAGAAGTGTTTAATTTCTATGAAAAATCATTATAATGAAAAATATCGTGGAGAAATAAAAGAGGAGCGCCCGGACTAGAAAACTAGTTGACGAGGACCAGGTTTATCGAAAGATTCGGCGGATGGCCTGGAGGTTGATACGACCTAGAAACAAGGACAAAACCAAGCGGTGACGTTTGAACAAATTCCTTGGGTATCCTCCATGATAAAAACATATAATAAGGAGGATATTGTATATGTGTGGAATTACAGCGTTTACAGGTAAAGATGCAGCTTTACCCATTTTGTTGAGCGGTTTAGAGAAGTTAGAATATCGTGGTTATGATTCAGCCGGTATTACTTTGGTTGATGACAAAGGTTTATTCACTAAAAAAGCTAAGGGAAGATTGAAAGATCTAGAAGATATGTTAGATGTGCCTTCTTTCCATCAGACAACAGGTATTGGTCATACCCGTTGGGCAACACATGGTGTACCAAGTCAATTGAATTCGCATCCACATACAAATGCAGCCAATACGATTTCTATTGTTCACAATGGTATCATTGAAAATTATGAAGGCATTAAAGCAGATCTAAAAGCGAAAGGATATGAATTCCAATCCGAAACAGATAGTGAAGTAATCGTTCATTTATTGGATTACTACTATGATGGCAATATGTTAGAAGCCATGAAGAAAACCGTTAATCAATTGGAAGGAAGCTTTGCGATTTGTGTTTTATCAACCGATGAACCAGATACGGTTTATGTTGCTAAAACAGCCAGTCCTATGGTTTTAGGAAAATCGGAGAACGGCACCTTTGCAGCATCGGATATTCCTGCAATTTTGGAATATACAAAAGATGTTTTAATTTTGGAAGATGGTCAAATGGCCAAATTAACGCCAAATGAAATTTCTGTTTATACATTTCATTGCGAACCAGTTGAAGCCAAATGGACGCATATTCCTTATGATATTGAAGCTGCCCAAAAAGGTGGATACGATACGTTCATGTTGAAAGAAATTTATGAACAACCAGAAGCAATTCGTGAAACTTTGCGTGGACGTATTGAGAAGGGTGAAATCCATTTGGAAGATTTAGAAAAACTAGATTTCACCAAAATCAATCGTGTCTATTTTGTAGCTTGTGGTACAGCTTGGCATGCAGGTATCTATGCGAATACATTGTTCCAAAAATGGATCGATGTGCCTTCAATTTGTGTAGCTGCTAGTGAATTCCGATATAGTGATCCACATGTAGATGATAAGACATTGTGTGTCTATATTTCCCAATCAGGAGAAACAGCCGATACATTAGCTGCTTTAAAGATGTCTAAAGAGAAAGGAGCACAAACGATTTCCATCGTCAATGTATTGGGTTCATCGATTGCACGTGCGAGCGATGTGACTTTGTATACATGTGCGGGACCTGAAATTGCGGTTGCTTCTACCAAAGCTTTTACGACTCAATTGGCATTGGTTACTTTATTGATTTTAAAGATTGCGGAATTACGCGGTACAGATGTAGCATGTAAAGCGGAATTGTTGGAAGGCTTAAAACAGATGCCAGAAGTTGTCAGTGCAATGTTGGATAAACATGAACTGATGAAAGAATATGCTGGTTTCTTAAAGAATCAACAAGATGCGTATTTCATTGGTCGTCAATTGGATTATGTTAGTGTATTGGAAGGTGCTTTAAAATTAAAAGAAGTATCGTATGTGCATGCGGATGCTTACTTTGCCGGTGAATTAAAACATGGTGCGATTGCTTTGATCGAAAAAGATACCGTCGTGATCGCAATGGCTACCCAACCAGAAGTTGCTGCCAAGACGATTTCAAACATTGAAGAGACCATGGCTCGTGGTGCCAATGTCATCTTGATCACTACCAAAGATCAACCAGCGCCAAAATTTAAATATGTGATTCGTATTCCAGATGTACATCCATTGTTGGCTGTTATTCCGGTTACGATCTTATTGCAGTTATTTGCTTATTATGCAGCGGTTGAAAAAGGTCGCGATGTCGATAAACCACGTAACCTTGCGAAATCAGTTACAGTAGAATAAATAAAATAGCGGATCAAATATCAAATTTGAATCCGCTTTTTTTATGCGCCACAATATAAGCAATGGTGGCATCCAATCCATTGTCGGCTAGATACTGTAAGAGATGGAGAATTAAACGATCAGTTTCTTCATGAATTAGGATCCGACTGCGACCTTGGTTGTAGTAGTCCAATGCACTATGATCGGTATATGCATCGCCTTGGTAGATCATACTGGCGGCTACGCGATCACAAAACATTTCGACAACATAATTTTCAGGCATTTTGCACGCATAGAGTCCATCTTTTCCTACATCAATCCAATATTCCCAGTGATGTTTATTGCGTCCTTTGTGATGCAACCAACCTAAAGAATAGCCTTTTTCTTCTTTTTCGGCATCGATAGGAGATCGAAAACCTTGATAATAATGAAAGCCTGTTTTGAGTTCAATGTATGAATATTTACTTAAATCATGAAGAATTCCTTGTTTATATAGATGACATCGAAAACAAAGTTGTGTGACTTTCATTTTATGTCGATTAATCGTTCTTAAATGACCAATTACTTTATTCATGGAATCAGTATACAACGAACATGGAATTTATGCTTGAATTTTTTATAGGGCATTGATATAATCAACGTGCCTTACTTTAAACACGCAAGAGGTTTAAGGCGGAAGGAGGAACAAACATGAAAAAAGGAATTCATCCAAATTACCATAAGGTTAAATGTGTTTGTACATCTTGTGGTGCAGAATTCGAAACGGGATCAACGATCAAGGGAGATGTTTTACGAGTAGATACTTGTTCAAATTGTCATCCATTCTATACAGGTCGTCAACGTTTTGCGGCTGCCCAAGGACGTATCGAGAAATTTAACAAGAAATATGGTTTAAAATAGTAAGCGATGGAAACATCGCTTTTTTTGTACTCTTTTTGTGAATTTTCGTATAAGAGTATATGAAATGTTACCGATGTCAAAATACGGATCCTAAGTATTTTATATTGGATCATGGCGTATATTATTGTCGCAAATGCATTGGTTTTTCTCGTGTAGAAGCGGATACGCCACTTACGCCAGTTGTTTTGCGTACTTTTCGCTATACGGGAGCCTATCATTTAAAATATGAATTGACCCCATCTCAAAAAGAAGCTTCTTCCCAAGCTTTAGCCTATTTATGTGCAGGAAAAGATGTATTTATCTATGCAGCCACAGGAGCTGGAAAGACTGAAATTACGTTCGCATCCATTCGTCATTATTTGTCTTGTGGTAAAAAAGTGGGCTTTGCGATTAGTCGAAGACAAGTCGTATTAGAAATTCGTGACCGTCTGCAAGAAGCGTTTTCAGATTTACATGTCATTGCGGTTTGCCAAGGGTATACAACAGTGACCGATGGAGATATCATTGTTTGTACGATGCATCAACTCTATCGCTACTATCAAGCCTTTGATTTATTGATCATGGACGAAGTGGATGCCTTTCCGTATGTTGGAAATTCGGTCTTAGAGGCCATTGCGGATGGTGCTTGTAAAGGACAGAAACTTTTATTGAGTGCAACACCCGATGAAAAGAGTTTAAAACAAATGGCGGCGCATAAAATGGAAAGGATTACCTTGTTTGAACGTCCTCATAAGCATCCATTGATCATTCCAGATGTTATAGAAAGACCCATATGGATACAGTGGATCCTCGTTGTCTATTATTGCTTAAAATGGCAACCCAAACAAATTCTATTATTCGTACCTACGAAACAAATCGCATTTTTCTTTTATTTGATCTTATCGCATATCCTATCGTGCTCCTACGTTCATTCCTCCAAAGAAGATAAAGATGAAATCATACAAGCTTTCCGTGAAGGAAAATTTCAAGTTTTGATTTGTACCACTTTATTAGAACGAGGTATTACGGTACCTAGCGTTCAAGTCATTGTGTATCGAGCGGATCATATTGTATTTACAAGTGCTAGCTTGATTCAAATATTTGGACGTGTTGGACGCAGTTTTCAAGATCCTACCGGAAAAGGACTTTGTTTATGTCGATCATCCACCAAATCTATCAAAACATGTATCGTGCAACTGTTCCAGATGAACCAGTCTGTTCAATCTGCCAAGGACCAATCGAATTGAATCGACAACTCATTCATCCTTGTCTTTGTCAAAGTTGTGCGGATGCGATGCAGAAAGTCAAGAAAGTATATAAGATCCATGGTATCTATTGGTATGTGTTGTATGCCTATAATGATTTCTTAGAACGATTGTGGTTTCAATTGAAAGAACAAAAAGATATTGTCTTAGCGTCTATTTTTTTAGCCGAGGAAGACGTCGATTTGCGTTCCTATTGTTTATGTGCCATGCCTAGCAGTGAACAAAAACGAATGGTACGAGGATTTGAACCGATTATCGAAGTATTTAAAAGTACCGGAATGGAAATATATTCTCCTTTTTATAAAACTTCGGATCTCAAACAATCCAATCAACCCAAATCCAAAAGACAAGATATTCAAGACGTTTTAGAATTAAAAACTTGTTACTGGATGCCAGATAAACCAATCCTATTAGTGGATGATGTTTGTACAACGGGAGCAACATTATCCAAAGCTTGTACTTTACTTTCGACTTCTAAAGTGTTTATAATATCGGCACATCCTTTATGGATGGCTTCACAAGAGCCAAACGAGGTGGCAAATGCCCCTTGGATTTGGTAAAATACTTGGTAAAAAGGGGAGACAAGCATGACAAGACGTGATGAAATTTCTGATTTGTTGGATTCCATTGAAAATGATGATACGTTAGAGCGGAAGATGCATGCTTTCAAAGCAAAGAAAGATAAAATCTCTCGAGTTGAACGTAGTCAACAGGAAAAAACAGAAGAGCCGAAAGAAGTTGAATCGACATCCGAGACGGTTGTGATACCACCTGTACATGTCCAAAAAGGGGAAATGGACAATAGTCATTTATCGGAAACAAAAGTAATGCAGCCTACATCGGCTGGTGGTAAAACAACGGTTTTTGATCCAGAAAAAATTGAAGAAATAAAGCCAGAAACCAATGATACGGTCGTGATTGATGATCAAAAGATCCAAAAGATCATGCATCAACAAAACACTTCGGGTCTAAAACTGGAAAGAAGAGTCGTTTCTTCCAATAAAAAACCGAAGAAGGCAAAAAAAGTCATAGATCATAAAAAGCAAGATAAAAAAATCATTGGGATCATTGCGGCTTTAGTTGTTATATTGGTCGTAATTGGTGGCATTAACTTAGCTACTTCAGGTTCTATTTTTGGATTGCTTCAACAAACTTCGGAACAAACACAAACACATACTTCAGGCTATTCACGATTGTTGAACTGGGTCAAAGGATATGGTGATTTAAGTAGTAGTGAAAAACTGGATATCACAACGTACGAAAATATCTATAATAAATTAACCAGTTCCGAAAAGAAAACGATCGATGGAATTTTGGAAAAAGCAACAGGTAAAGATTTTAATACATTGTTGAAATCGGCCAAAGCAAAGAAAAAGAGCAGTTCGAAGAATAATAATGTGAAATCGGCTGAACAAAAAGCAAAATTGCGTTCACAGATTTCACAGTTACAATCGCAATTGAGTCAAGCTCAATCCGATTTGGATGAAGCGTCTTCTAAAGTAAAAGAAACGCAATCGAGTATGGATGATATCCAATCGCAAATTAGTTCTTATCAATCAAAAATCAAACAATATCAAACGGAAGTGACGGATTTGCAGCAACAGATTGCAGATGCTGGTGAAGATGAAGATACAACTTCGTTACAATCACAATTGATGGATGCACAAAAGAAGCTCAGTGATGCAGAAACATCCAGTGAATATACGGATCTTCAATCACAATATTCCAGTCTCCAAAATGATTTGGCAACGTATCAAAGCAATCAGGCAACGGCACAAGCAACCGTGGATTCTTTGAATTCTCAAATCAGTGCTTTGCAACAACAATTAAATGCATTAGACTAGGTCTTTCTTAGAAAGGCTAGTCTTTTTTAATTTGCTTGAATGACAATTATTGTATAGAATGTATGATGTATGAAAGTTAGGTGGTAAGGATATGCGCAATGCCATTATATTGGCAGCTGGCAAAGGCACGCGAATGAAATCATCCCAATCCAAGGTGATGCATTCCATTATCGACCGGCCTATGTTGGCATATATTATTGATGCATTACGTGCTGTGCATGTAGAACGAATTGTGGTCGTGGTTGGCTATCAAGCCCAAACCATTGAAGCAACATTTAAGGATGTGGAATTTGCTTTACAAGAACCACAATTAGGAACGGGACATGCGGTCATGCAATGTCAGCAATTAGCGAATGAAACAGGCGATACGATCATCATTAATGGTGATGGACCATGTATACAACCAGAAACATTAGAAAAATTGTTCCAAGCCAATGAAACGGCTTCCGCAACATTATGCACAGCCATCTTAGAAGATGCCGGTGCTTATGGACGAATTGTACGTGATCAAGCCAACAATGTGATTGGTATCGTAGAAGCAAAAGATTGTGATCCAGAACAATTAAAGATCAAGGAAATCAATGCCGGTATCTATTGTTTTAAAAACCAGGATTTATTTGCTTCCTTAGATAAATTGGAGCCAAACAACGCTCAACATGAATATTATTTAACCGATTTAATATCCATATTATCCAATCAAGGAAAAACCGTAAACGGTATGGTCATTGAAAATCGTGAAGAAGTCATGGGCATCAATGATTGCAAAGAATTGTATCGTGCGTATACTTGGATGACCAATCATATCAATTCATATTGGTTGGAACAAGGTGTACAGATCATTGATCCAAAACGTACAATGATTGGCAAAGATGTGAAGATTGGTCATGATGTGATCATTTATCCGAATGTAGAAATTACCGGAAAGACACAAATTGGTAATGGTGTCATCATTCGTTCCAATTCACGGATCGTAGATTCAACGATCCAGGATGGCGTTACGATTGATGCAAGTATCATTACATCTTCACAAATTGATCAAGACACACAAATTGGGCCAATGACAGCGATTACGAATTGTCAAGTTGATAGACAATGTCGATTAAAGAGTTTTGAACGATTCGAAAATGAACACATCGCTAAGGGACAAGAAAAATAGGAAGGAAACATTCATGGAAAACACAGTTGTATTCGCATTATCATCAAGTAAACAATTAGCATCAGAAATTTGTCAAGAATTAAACTTACCACTTGGAAATATTAGTATCAACCATTTTGCCGATAAAGAAATTTTGGTAACGCCAAAAGAATCCATTCGAGGAAAACACGTTTATCTTGTTCAAAGTACCAACGATCCAGTTAATGATAACTTAATGGAATTATTGATTGCGATTGATGCTTGTAAACGTGCCAGTGCCAAAACGATCAATGCCATTATTCCTTATTATGGATATGCACGACAAGATCGTAAAGCAGCCCCTCGTCAACCAATTAGTGCCAAGTTGGTTGCTTCACTATTAGAACGTGCCGGAGCAGATCGTGTCGTTACGATTGATTTACATGCTACCCAAATTCAAGGTTTCTTTGATATCCCAGCCGATGATATTGCTGCGAATCGATTGATTGGTGAATATTTCGAATCACGAAAAGATCTTGGCGATTTGGTTGTTGTATCACCAGACCATGGAGGAGCAGTTCGTGCACGTAAATTAGCTGAAATTCTTCATGCACCAATTGCCATCATTGATAAACGTCGTCCAAAACCAAATGTAGCCGTTGCCATGAACTTAATTGGTGATGTTCAGGGTAAGGTCGCTATCATCATTGATGATATGGTCGATACGGGCGGAACCATTGCTTCCGGTGTACAAATGTTAAAAGATCATGGGGCTACCAAAGTCTTTGTAACTTGTTCCCATGCCATTTTATCTGGACCAGCTGTAGAACGTTTACGTGCAACTGGTTTGGAAGAATTTGTATGTACAAATACCATCGATCAAACCGAACACCAAAAAGAATTTCCAGAAATGAAAGTCTTATCGGTTGCACCATTATTAGCTCGCTTGATTAGTGCAGTAGAAAATAATACATCACTTTCCGTTGCGTTGAATAAACCTTTCATGCATGAATAAGATTACTTTTATTGGCTATCCCAAATGTTCCACATGTAAGAAAGCCTATCAAACATTAGAAGATTTAGGAATCCATGCCGAATATCGCGACATCACAAAAGAAAATCCAACCGTTGATGAAATCAAAAGTTGGATTGATCGTGGTGTGGAATTAAAACAATTATTCAATACAAGTGGTCAACTCTATCGCAAATTAGATGTCAAAACCAAGCGACAAACCTATAGCGATGATCAATTGATTGAATTATTGGCAAGTGATGGCATGTTGGTCAAACGCCCCATTGTGGTCAGCGATGATACGATCATCATCGGGAATAGGCCAGATGCTTATGCAACGCTAAAATAAAGAATCAAAATTATTCTGGATCTGTGAACAAACAATGTCTTCATCGAGTTGTTTCAATTCACAGATCTTTTTTTCTACATATTGGACATACATCGGTTCATTTTGACGGCCTCGATATGGTTCTGGACACATATAAGGACAATCCGTTTCACTCAATAAACGATCCAAAGGACAAGCTATCGCAACTTGTTTCGCTTTCTTGGCATTCTTAAAAGTGACAGGGCCACCCAATGAAATAAAACTATTCATTTTTAAGCATTCCTTCATCGTTTCTACAGAACCCGAAAAACAATGAAAAATGATCTTGGTTTGGGCATAGGTGCGCAATATATCCAAACAATCTTTGGTGGCATCACGCATATGAATGGAAATGGGCAAATGGGATTTATTCGCCATTTGGATCTGACGAATAAAGATGCGCTTCTGCTCTTCAATAAAAGAAGTGTCCCAATGATAATCCAAACCAATTTCACCTACACAGTCAATTTGATGATTGGAAATCGCTTGTTCAAGTTTATGAAAATGCTCTTCGGTGATATCTTTCGCATCTTCGGGAAACCATCCCCACGCAATTTTAAATTTAGGGTCTTTTTCTTTTAGTGGTAAAGCTCGTAAAAACTCTTCTTCTGAAGTACACATGATCATCGCTCTAGATACATCTTTCATATTCTGAAGTACTTCATCGATTCTTTCATATAAATCATCACAAGTGATGTGACAATGACTATCTGTATACATACGTTTAATCTCCTTCTATATAAACACTATCGTTATTATATGTACCTTTGACATCAATGGCACCATTTTTGATTGGTGCTTCCGAAGCAATTTGTGTCCATCCATTCTCTTGTTTTTTGATAATGACACTGATAACTGAACCCTTGGTGTATGTATATAATACATTTCCATTTGGTTTATCATATACTGGTATATCTTGAGTACACATCCAAGTGGATGGCTTCTGTTTGAGATTTGGTTCTAATTGATAGTAAATCGAAGCAGCCTTTTCACCCCAATAGGGATCCGAAGCATAGTTCACATTGATCCCCGTACTTTTATCGCCAAACCATGAACCACGATATCGAGAATCTTTCGGATTGGCATATCCCTTTTGGATAAAATCGACATCATGGGCTTGAATGCAATTGGCAATACTAGCGTAACTGGTTGCCGCATCGGGATTGGAATCATAAGCTGCATGACCAAATAAGTTATTGGTTGATTTTGCAATGGCGCTTTGACCATATGCACTTTCATTACAAGCCAGGGAAAAAACCATGGCCGCATTGATTCCATATGTATTTTGTCCTTTTAAGAAAGTTTCACCTTGATCATACAATAAGGAATTGGTACGATGCTTGTTTTCCAAAAATGTATTGAAGTCTTCTGCCGATAAAGAAGTAGTCGATCGATGTGGCATAAATTGATATGGATTATAATACGCTGTCGAATTCACGGCATGATCATGTCTTTCGAGCTGCATATCATCGGATAATTTATCAAAAGAATCATAAAACCAATGTCCATCATAGGAAAAATAAACTGTATTTTCTTGAAGACCTTCTGGTTTCGGACCAATCGCATAGGTAACCGATTGGGTATCTGTCACACTTAAAGAAATCGTATGATTGAGTGCATTTCCTTGAATGGTGTAATAGGAACTATGCACTTGATCCGAATAAGGATATAAAACAACATCACTACGATTAAACCAAGCGCGCACGCCACTGATCATACATAAAATTTTTGAACCATCATGATTTGTTCCTAAATAAAGTGCATCAGCACCATATTGACCATTGATATAGCCTTTTTCATCAGTGCCGTCAATCGTATACGATGTATTTTCGGTGATGGCCTTGGTATGTAGATTGACCAAACCTTCTTTTAAAGCAAGAACATTTCCTTGTTCATCCATGATGCACAAATTTCGATCATTGCTGGCAGCTAATGCATTCTTAGCTAACCAAAAATGATGATAGGTATCTTGAATCTGTGTTGTACCATTCGCATAAGAAACCAATTGATACGTACCGGATTCAGTGAATTTGAAACCAAGAAAGATCCCAATCATCATCGCAAAACAAAGGACCAAGATGATTTGAGAACGTTGTAATTTTCGCATATCTATATTTTATCAAAAATGAATAAGAGTGTCATTTATAGGGTAATCATGATATATTATTAGGGTTGAGAGGATGAATAATATGGCAAAAATGGAAGACCGTTTAGACGGTATGGTAAAGCGTTATAACGAAATCAATGAAATGATGATGGACAGTAAAATTGTCTCTGATCGAAAGACAATGGCAAAGCTAGGCCGTGAACAACGAGAATTGACGCCTATTGTTGAAACATATCAAGAATATAAAAAAGCGAAAGAAGATTTAGCAGAAGCAAAAGAATTAACGAAAGAAGACGATAAAGAAATTCGGGAAATGGCACAAATGGAAGTCGACGAATTAGAACCAAAAATCCAAGATTATTTGGATCAATTGGAAAAACTATTAGTGCCAAAAGATCCAAATGATTCACACAACTGCATCATTGAAATTCGTGGTGCTGCTGGTGGTGACGAAGGCAATATCTTTGCTGGTGATTTGTATCGTATGTATGTCAAATATTGCGAACAAAAAGGATGGCGTACCGAAGTCATCGAATCCGAACCAAGTGAAGCAGGTGGATACAGCTTAATTTCTTTCAAAGTCAATGGCGATGGAGCCTATGGCACTTTGAAGTTTGAAAGTGGTAGTCATCGTGTACAACGTGTGCCAAAGACGGAATCACAAGGCCGTATTCATACATCAACAGCTACTGTTTTGTGTATGCCAGAAATCGAAGAAGATGATTTTGAAATCGATATGAACGATTTGGAAATCGATACGATGCGATCGAGTGGAGCTGGTGGTCAGCATATCAATAAAACCGATTCTGCCGTTCGTATTGTTCATAAACCAACCGGTATTGTCGTAAAATGTCAGGATGGTCGATCACAACATGAAAACCGCGCCACCGCATTGATGACGATTCGTGCTCGTGTCTATGAAGCCCATCAACGAGAACTGGAAGAAAAGAACGATAAAGCCCGTATGTCAAAGATTGGTACAGGAGATCGTGCGGAAAAGATCCGTACGTACAACTATCCACAAAATCGTGTGACCGATCATCGCATTGGTTATACGGTCAATCAATTGGATCGAATTATGGATGGTCGATTGGAAGATTTGATGCAAGCTTTGGCAGCGGCTGATCAACAAGCAAAGATTGCAGGAGAAAAGAGCGAATGACATTTCATCGTCTGATCAATGAAGGAAAAGAACGACTCTATAAAGCCGGACAGGGTGAACAAGCTGCGATGCTTTATATGGTGGAGTTGTGTCAGAATGCCCATATTGATTTGTATAGTCAGATGGACGAAGAGATTCCTGAAGAAATACAAACCGATTATCTTGAAGGCATTCACTTGATGGAACAAGGAGAACCATTAAGTTATGTGCTTGGTTATGAATGTTTTTATGGCTATAACTTCAAAGTCAATGAAGATGTATTGATTCCTCGCCCAGAAACGGAAGAATTGGTTGCTTTGGTCTTACAACTATTTGATGATCATTTTGGTGATAAAGAATCTGTACAAGTATTTGATGTAGCTACAGGTTCAGGTGCCATTGGCATTACACTAAATTTAGAAGAACCCAAAATGAATGTGATTGCATCGGATATTTCTAAAAAAGCATTGATCGTTGCGAAAGAAAACAACGATACCTTAGGTGCACATGTGAACTTTATTTGTGGAAATATGTTAGATCCATTTATCGAACGCAATCTAACCTGTGATATTTTGGTTTGTAACCCACCCTATATCCCAAATGAAGAAAAGATGGAAAAGAGTGTTGTCAACTATGAACCACATGTTGCTTTATTTGGTGGTGAAGATGGCTTGAAATTTTATCGGGATGTGTTTGAAAAAGCTCATCAAGTATTGAATGAACATGCTTTTTTAGCTTTTGAAATGGGATGGAATCAAGGCCAAGCGCTATCGAAATTAGCTAGAGAATATTTTCCGGATGCAAAAATCACGATTCATAAAGATATGAGTAAAAAAGATCGTATGTTTACCATTGAAAGATAGAAAGAAGCGATAGTATGAAAATGAATAAGAATGCACCATGTTGGTGTGGATCTCATAAGAAATATAAGAATTGTCATGAAAAATGGGATGATACCATTAATGTGTTACGTCTTCAAGGACAAATCGTACCTGAACATCGATTGATCAAAAATGCAGATGATATCCACTGGATCAAAAAAGCAGCGGTCATCAATAATGGCATTTTGGATGAGTTGGAAGATCGTATCCAACCTGGCATCACAACGTTGGAAATTGATCAATTTGTATATGATTATACAACGCAACATGGCGGTATCCCCGCAGATCTTGGTTATGAAGGATTTCCAAAAAGTGTGTGTACATCCGTAAATAATGAAATTTGTCACGGTATCCCAAGTGATAAAGTCATTTTAAAAGAAGGCGATATCGTAAATGTGGATTGTACCACTATTTTCCATGATCATTATGCCGATGCATCACGTATGTACATGGTCGGAAAAGTTTCGGATGAAGCCAAACGCTTGGTTGAAGTGACCAAAGAATGTTTGGAAGTAGGAAAAGCAGCCGTTCGTCCTTGGGGACATGTTGGTGATATCGGTGCAGCCATTCAAGAACATGCACATAAAAACGGCTATACAGTCGTTCGTGAATTCTGTGGTCATGGTGTTGGAAATGGCTTCCATGAAGATCCATATATCACGCATTTTGGCATTAAAAATACCGGTATGGTCTTAGCACCTGGTATGGTCTTTACCATTGAACCAATGATCAATCAAGGAAAGGCTACTTTGTTTGTGGATAAGAAAAATGGTTGGACAGCTTATACGAGTGATGGTAAATTAAGTGCCCAATGGGAAAACACATTAATGGTCACAGACCATGGAATTGAAGTCTTAGCTTGGTAAAAACTTGAAATTTCTTAAGTGTTTTACTAAGATATAACATAAGAAAGGAATGAAGATTATGGCAACAAAGAAAACGAAGTGGACGCAAGAGCAATATGCCCAACGGTTACAAGAAATGAAACAAGAAGCACATGATAAAATGTGGTTATATATTGAAATTAATGCCAAAGAGTTCAATGAAGAAAGTGAACCTAAGGTAAAGAATTTGACACCTTGCTGCAAAGCTATGTTAGATGCCATGTTAGAAGGCGATAGTTTCATTGTTGAACCAAAGATTCGCACGAAAATTGCGGGTACATTAACCGTTCGCTATTATGTGGATAATCTGGATCCATCGCGCAGAAAATATGCCGATGTGCAAGCAGAACAAGCATAATTATATTAAATCGAAATATTTAAATGCATGATACAGACCGTGTTTACGAATATCTTTTGTAACATAGTCTGCTTTTTTTTGGATTTCCGGTTTCGCATTGCCCATGGCCACCGCAATATCGGCTGCTTCAAACATGCTTAGATCATTTTCACTATCACCAAACGCAATTGTTCGGTATTCGTTTCCATAATAGTTTTTTACATCCTGAATAGCCGTTCCCTTGTTATGATGGATATTTGTGATTTCACCGGTATCCATACCAAACATTGTCAATTCACAATCGGACGTAACAGCCTGTTGAATGATGGCAGGATCCACTGCATTGGGATTGCACAAGTACAATTTCGTGAATTGAGAATAGTCTTCCTCTTTCACTTGATGGATGTTTGGCATCGCTAAAAAACGTTGGATGGCTTGTGCTTGGGGATTGACTTGAATGCGTTGTAGAAATTCCGCTTTATTGATGGCGTCCAAATAGGTTTTATCCGATCCTTCTAGCGATACACCAATTTTATGATCAAGCATAAATTGTGTCATGGATTTGGCATCTTCTGGTTTTAAAGGATCAAAAATCAATGTTTGATCACCAATATATATTTCACTACCGGCAGAGAAACAATAGCCATCTAATTTTAATGGCAATAGGGGTACAATACCTTCCCCTTTGGTACGACCGGTATTCACAAAAATTTTATGTCCATTATGTTTGGCTTGGAAAATAGCACTCGAAGCAGAAAGGGGAATTTGTTCGTTGAGCCATAAAGTGGCATCTAAATCTAAAAAAAGGATGTTTTTCATAGTTGAATTATATCATAGTTGAATTATAAAATAAGGATATGAATAATAAACATGTAATGATTACCGTTTCTCGTCAATTTGGTACAAATGGTCGTGAAATTGGACGAGTATTAGCCGAATATTTAGATATTGGCTACTACAATAAAGAAATTATGGCACAGATTGCGAATGATATGCAGATTGATCCATCTTTCTTTGAAGACAGCAACCTGAATGATGCAGGGTTCTTTAGCTTATCCAAACGAACATTTACATTATCGACTATGGCAGAAATTTCGGTGAATTCAGAATTGTATGAAAAATCTTGTGATTTGATTCAAGGGATTGCTCAAAGAGAATCAGCTGTTATTGTTGGTCGATGTGCGGATTACATTTTAAAAGATGATCCCAATGTAATTCGGGTATTCTGTTACAGTGATCGAGATACACGAATCAAGGTAGCTATGAATGAATATGGCGTTCCATTCAAGAAAGTGGATAAGTTTGTGGATCTACAAGATCAAAAACGATCCGGCTTTTATGAATTTTATACCAATCAAAAATGGGGACAACCAGCTAATTATGATGTGATGATCAATACATCCACGGTCTCCTTAGAAGAAGCGGTAGAATTCTTAGCGCATTGGTATGATCATAAAATGGGTGTGGAATCCATCAAAGGTGCATTCATGAATCAATATTTGAATGAGAAAAAAGTGGATTTATCTAGAGAAAGTGCATAAAAAAAGTGGCTTGGAATTTTCCAAGCCATTTCTTTTACATAAAGTTTGGTGTCGCAAAATAGATGACGAAGATCACTAACAAGACCCAAACGGTTGGATGAATTTCTTTGGCTTTGCCACAAGCACACATCGCAACTGTGTATGCAATGAATCCCATCGCAATACCATTGGAAATCGAATACGATAAGATCATGAAGATAATGGTAATAAAACCAGCACAAGTAAAGATGATGTTATCCCAATTGATACCACCTAACTGACCAGCCATCATGATACCAACAACAACCAAAGCCGGTGCAGTAACCGCATTAGTTACGGCACTTAAGATGATTGGTGAAATGAAGATGGACAATAAGAATAATATACCGGTTGTACAAGCGGTTAGACCACTACGTCCACCAACACCGACACCAGAAGTGGATTCCACAAAACTTGTGATTGTTGAAGTACCTAAAACAGCACCTAAACATGTACCAAAGGCATCCGTAAATAAAGCTTTTTCAACACCAATCAATTCTCCATCTGGTTTTACGATACCAATTTGATTACCAACGGAAATCAAGGTTCCTGCAGTATCGAAGAAATCAACAAATAAGAAAGAGAAGATGATCACGAAAGCCGATAAAGGACTTTTAAATAGTTCACCAAAACCACCAAAGCAAGCACCAAATGTACTCATTTCAAAAGTTGACGTAAACGCATGATCTGGTAAAGATGGCATGCCTTTAAAACCAAGAGCACCTAAAATAATACCAACAATAGCGGTAATGACCATACCAACGAATACACCAGCAGGTACTTTTTTAGCCACCAAACCAATTGTGATAATGATACCAAACAAAGCCAATAACACGGTTGGATCGGTAAAGTTTCCTAAGGCTACATACGTAGATTCATTCGCAACGATAATGCCGGCATTTTTTAAACCAACAAAGGCAACGAAGAAACCAATACCAGCACCAATCGCAAACTTTAACTGCATGGGAATGGCATCAATGATCTTTTTACGAATTCCGGTTACGGAAATAACTAAGAAGATCAAACCAGAAATCAAGACAGCTGCTAAAGCCGCTTGCCATGAATAGCCCATGGCTCCACAAATCGTATACGCAAATAAGGCATTGACACCCATACCAGCTGACAACGCAACGGGATAGTTTGCCAATAAACCCATGATCAAGCTTGTGATACCAGATGCGACAGCAGTTGCTAGGAATACCGCATTGATATCCATGCCCGCATCATGCAAGATGGATGGGTTGACACCAAGAATATATGCCATTGCCAAGAAAGTCGTAATACCAGCAAGAATCTCGGTTTTGACATTGGTATTCTTTTCACTCAATTTGAAAAATTTATCCATATATTTCTCTCCTTTATACCGGTATATTGTAGTATAAAGAAAATATTTAAGCAAATTAGATGGTAATAATTTGCCCTAAATGAAACGAATAGATATATGTTTGGATTGGTTTAGATGGTTCCATGATTTCCATCGCTTTTTTATAAGTTTCCAATTGTTTATGGTATGTTTCAATCAATTCCTCAGCTGTAGCGGTATCGGTTTTATAGTCAACAATAATGATTTGATTTTCTTCCCATACGACCAAGTCCATAAATCCATTCGTGATTTGATTGTGATCTTTCACAATATAACTACATTCAAATTCATGTTTTTCTTGCATCCATTGTTGATATAAAGGATTTGTATTCATGGTTTGTAGTTGTTTTATATCCGTTGATGATAAAACATATCCATATTTCTTGGCCATTTGTTCCATATCTTGAATTTGATAAGGAAAAGGACACTGCATGATTTCATGAAATAAAGTACCACGTGTAGTATTTTGTTTCTTTACAAGTTCTAAAGGTTGCCAAGCCAAGATTCGTTTGGCTTGTGAAGCTGTACTGCTTTGTATCCATGTAGAAGGTTTTTCATATGTTTTCCAGGAACGTGGATTGGAGATGGGATCTTTACTTTCCGGACGTTCCAATAAATTGCACTGGATAAAATGGACCGGTGCAGAAGGATCTTCAAAATAAGTATGAAATAACCATCCGGTATAGCTTTGATCTTGTAACAAAACACTACTTGTGAGAGGGCCCGTATAGGATTTTGTATCTTTTATTTGATCCACAAAAATCAATTCTTGCTGAGCTCGTGTCGTGGCAACATAAAATACACGCATTTCCTCTTGTAGGGCTTCTTGAGCATGTTTGGTTTTCATCGCTACATAGGATTTTGTCGGCTTTTTAATTTGGCCATCTTCTGAAAAACAAGAAATACCCAGATCAGCATCCATCATAAACGCATTGCTTTTGTGCTTATTTGAACCATGGTTCGACAAAATATACACCACCGGAAATTGTAAGCCTTTGGATGCATGCATCGTTTTAATTTGGACGACATCATCTTGTTTGGAAAAAGCACTTGCTGGGCCAACACTATCCGCTTTGCTGTCTTTCTGTAGGGCTTCAATAAAGTCAGAAAGCGTATCAAATTCACAGGATTTCTCTAATAAAGCATCTAAATTTGTCTTTTCTAATGATGTTGTATGTTTCATATAAAAATCATGAAATTGATAAATGGCTTGTAGCCATTCGGTTGGGCTATCATGAGATTGTTCATATAAAGATAACCAATCATGCATACAGTCTTGTTCTTTGATATGCATGAATAGACTTTCATTTTTTTCTTTATCGCTACAACATTTTGCCAATTGTTCACAAGAAACACGTCCAATGGGACTCAATAAAGAAGCCGTTAAAGAAATATCATCCATTGGATCATAGATCGATGATAGAGTAGTTAGCACAATTTGAATGGCAGCGACCTGATAGAAACCCGATTTTAAATCGGTATAAACCGGAATATCATAAGCTTCTAGAACATTTTTAATATTCTCTTGTGGCTTATTGTCACGTGTAAGAATGCATATATCTCTATAGGAACGTCCTTTTTCGTGTTGTTTTAGAATATCATGCGCAATGATATCAAAGCGATTTTCCTCTTTTTCTGTCGAATATAAGAAACGAATCGGATATTGAGGATTTTCTGTTTGATACGTTGCACCTGGATAGGCAATATCCACTTTTTCAAATTGTGTACCACATAGAGGACCATTCATGATTTTTTCATAAAAATCATTATTAAACGCAATGATATTGGCATTGGAACGAAAATTCTTATCCATGACGATCAATGTATCTTCATCGGATTTCATATGATTTTTCATAATTTCCGGACGTGCTTGGCGGAATCCATAAATGGATTGTTTGACATCACCAACACGAAAGACATTGTCACCACGCTCAATCAAGTGAATGATGCTTTCTTGCAGATCATTGGTATCTTGAAATTCATCCACTAAGATCATGTCATATTGTTTGCTAACTTCTTCTTGAATCAAAGGATTTTTTAATAATTGATGGGCAAATGTTTCCATATCGGAAAAATCAATGATTTCCATTTCTTGTTTGATTTTGGCATATTCTTGTTGTGTCGTTTGTACCAAGTCACAAAATTCGGAAAGAATGGCAGTCGTATCATCATAAGAATCAAATAGATATTGAGCAATTGCCTTTTCATGAAAAGCAAGTGCATCTTTATAGGGATTAAATTCATCTTTTGAGCTATGTGTAGTTTTCTTGGCAAAACGAAAATATCCATATTTCGCAAAATAGACTAAGAAATGGGAGCGCATATTGTCATAATCCAATGGTAATAAGGCTTCTAAAGCAACTTTTTTTTCACCAAATCGATCATCCATATCCTGTGCTAAATCACAAATTTCAATTATAGCTTGGATATGTTGACGGAAATATTTCATGAACCAAGCATCAATATCAGAATCAAATCGATTTTTTCTAACATCCTGTAACCATTGGAGGGGATCCGGTTTTGCCCAAGCAATTGCAATCGTATCTTTCAGTACTTTTTGCAGATCGTTATCTTTTATATGCATCGCCCAAATATAATCATTCAAATGTGGCAGAGATAGGCTTTCTTTTGCATGTTGAAAAGCTTGATCAAAGGCTTGTTGTTTTTGGGCATCACTCGCAATGGCATTGGCCATTTTTAAAGAAATTGGTATTTGATAGTAATAATTTTGAACAAGCGATAAACAAAAACTATCAATCGTACAAATCTGGGCGGTTTCCAGTAATGCCAATTGATCACGAATATAAGAAGTTTGTTCTTGTTTTAATAATTCTTGGCGTAAGCGTTCTTTCATTTCACTGGCCGCATCATTGGTAAATGTCATAGCCAAGATATGATTGATGGAAATTTTATCATGGGTGACCAATTGACATAAACGCTCAACAAGTACACTGGTTTTTCCGCTTCCTGCACTGGCAGAAACCAGAATATTCGCTCCACGCAAATCAATGGCTTTTTTTTGTGCTTCCGTAAATGGCATAACTACTCTTCCTCCTTGACGCGATCTGGTTTATCTACGATTTGACGCGATGTACGACAAATCGAACAATATGGACAATAGGTGCAAGCATCGGATGAAGCTTGGGCCACAATGGTTCCGGAACGAATATCTTCTACGATTGAAGTCATGATTTCTTCCCACATTGTTTTTATCTTTCCAAAGGAAGGTATTTCGGATTTACGTTGAAACCATTGTGAATCATCATATAAAGTCAAATCTTGTCGATCAAAGACCCAGCCCTTGATTCGACCTTTATCGAAATACTCTTTTTGTGCATATTTCAAAGTTTCCAAATCATAATTATCTTTTTTTCGTTGATAGTTCAGCTTTACACCCATTTGTGTTGACATTGGCGAAGTCAGTGAAATATAAAAAATACCAATCGGAACTTGATGGGTTTCTTGTTCTCTTTCAATCGCATATGTAGGTAATTGTAAAGAAAGACCTTTGGCAAACTCATTTTTCGTGATTTCTTTTTGACTGGATTTATAGTCAAAAATCACAAAGGCACCTTTGGTTCCATCGATTCGATCAATAAAGCCATGTAAAGAATAGGTATCCGTATCTAGATAAAATTCATGTTCTAGATCTTGTGGTTCCATATGCCATTGTTCTTCAAACGGTTTTAATCGTGCAAGTAAACAATGCAGTTGCCATTTAACCTCATTCTTTTGATTTTGAATCCAGTTCATTTTTGTTGGGAAATGCTTTTCAATCCATTGGAATTGATCGTCTACGATCGCATCGAGATTTTGATTTACATAGTCTTTTCCATAGGTTCGAATACCTTCTTCTAAGATCTTATGAAGCAAGGAACCACGAATACGAATATCCGTCCAATCTTTGGGCTCTTTTAAGTACAATCCATATTGTAGAAAATAACGAAATGGACAATGCACAAACGTTTCAAAACTCGATACCGAACCACGCACTTTATCCTTTTTGACAAATAAGGTTTCAGCCATTGTTTTGGAAAGCGAGTGGTTTGGTCTTTCAAAATGACTAGGTTCCAAAACATCAATAAAGGTGGCTGATCCTAACCAATCATTCATTTCGATACTGGGCTCATATGCCTTGGATTGATAATCGGTTTGCGGATAGGAAACATATAAAATATCCGGTTGTGTCAATCCTTTTTTTAACATTTCTTTTTGGGTATCTAAACGATACGCTAATGTTGGCCAATTGGTTTTTGATACATAGTCTTCATTAAAAATGCCATTTTCCTGACGCAAATCTGGATAGGTCTTACTATGTACATTCATCAAGAAAGTGATTTTTTGTAAGGGACTGATGTTTTGTCTAGGACCAATCCATACGCCTTCTAAAGATGTATTTTTTTGATTGGTTGGGATATTCTGTATGGCATGATACAAAATAGCAAGATCATCACTGGTTTGTATTTTGTCATAAGAAGCAACAATCAATTCCTGGATGGATTGAAAAATGGCGATATTTTCTTGCGTGGGTGCATGCAACGATTGAATCAACGTGGCCATTTTTTCAAAATCATGTATAGAAAAATCAAGGTCGTGTTCTTGTTCAAACTGTTGCGCTTTTGCTTTGGCATATTGATAATGGGAATACGTATATGCATCTACAAATGCATTGGGTTCATATACATCATTGTCTTTAAACCCTAATTCATACCAATCCAATACATCTTTTTCTTTCGGAAAACAAACTTGAATCAAGTGACATAAGTTTTTTGTGCTTTTTTGTTTGGCATAATTCAAACAAGCCAACCATTGGGATGGAATCAAAGAATGATTGGGTTTATTTGTGAGAGTATAAGGGATTTGGTATGTGTCTAACATCTGGACCATGACAGCTTGATCTTTTTCATCATTTAACGCAATATACACATCATTAGCATCATAGTTATTGTTGATGATTTCTTCACAAATCCATTGCGCCTGTTTCCGATTGGTTGCCATCGTCACATAATGCGTTTCTGGTTCGGTATCAGATTCTAACCATTGCGCACCATGATCAAGTAATATATCGACCCAATCAAAATCGGGATATTCCTTACGAAGAATATACACATTATGTAATGCAGGAATTTCAATAGTAGGAAAATGGATATCTTGGCAACATCGAATGATTTCCAAGAGCGCTTTTTCTTTCGAAGTTTCACTTGGATATGTATCGATTTCATACAAATGGGCTTTTTTTAGAAATTGATAGACTTGTGTTAAAAATTCAGGATCCTTTCGACTTTCATAAAAAGGATTGGTTGGATTTAGATCTTGTAGGTGTTCTTTGATTTGAAAGATATATTCAATATCGGTTAATTCTGGCTCACACAAAAAAGATCGGACAAAAGTTTGTAGGCTTAAAACTTGTACGCCAAGACGATTGCCGATTTGTTCATAAATAGCTAAATGCATAGAAGCAGGCGCTATGATGGTTCCTTTTTCTGGAAAGTGCATGGAGGTTCTCCTTTCAAAAAACAGGAGTTAAGACTCCTGTTCTAAAATATCATGGGCAACATAAACACCCGAAGCCGATGCATGTGATAACGAATGGGTAACACCACTACAATCACCAATCACATACAATCCTTTATGACAGGTTTCCAAATGTTTATTGACATCTACTTGCATATTATAGAATTTTACTTCAACGCCATACAATAAAGTATCATCACTCGCGGTGGATGGACAGACTTTATCTAAGGCATAAATCATTTCGATGATATCATCCAATTGGCGTTTGGGAATGACCAAAGACAAATCACCTGGTGTCGCTTTTAAGGTAGGACGAACAAAACCAGCCTGGATACGATCGGGCGTACTTCTTTGACCACGAATCAAATCGCCAAAACGTTGAACGATGACGCCGCCTCCCAACATATTGGATAATTTCGCAATGTTTTCACCATATTGATTACTTTGATGAAAAGGTTGCGTGAAATGATTGGAAACCAATAACGCAAAATTCGTGTTTTCGGTAAAACGTTTGGGATCGGTATAACTATGTCCATTGACAGTAACGATACCGTTGGTATTTTCATTAACGACTACACCATGTGGATTCATACAGAATGTACGCACGCGATCTTGATACGTTTTGGAACGATAGACGATCTTCGATTCATATAAGCTATCGGTTAATTCACTAAAGGTATCGGCATTTAATTCGACACGGACACCAATATCGACACGATTGCTTTTGGTTTCAATGCCTAAATGCGAACAAATGGATTCCATCCATTTACTACCCGAACGACCCGTGGAAATAATGCATCGAGCACCTGTATATACCCCTTTTGATGTTTCGATTTGGTATCCACTTTCTAAATGATCGACGCGTGTAACGTGTTCGAAAAAGTGAAATTCTACTTTATCTTCCAATTGTTTGTATAGATTTTGCAGAACAATATAGTTGATATCCGTACCCAAATGACGAACTTTGGCCTTTAATAGATGCAAGTTATTTTGTAGACACTTTTTCGCAATGATCGTATCAAAGTTATCATATAGTTTGGTTTTAGCTCCACCATATTCACAATTGATCTCATCGACATAATCCATCAATTCAATGGCTTTTTCTTTACCGACATATTCATATAAATTTCCACCAAATTCATTGGTGATATTGTATTTACCATCACTGAATGCACCAGCTCCGCCAAATCCAGACATGATGGAACAAACAGGACAATGTACACACGATTTGATTTTGTCACCATCGATGGGACATTTTCTTTGGTGAAGTGGACCACCTGTTTCAAATACCGCAATTTTCCAATTGGGACGATATTTCATCAATTCATAGGCCGAAAAAATACCGCCAGGGCCGGCCCCTATGATACATACATCATACATATAGACTTCCTCCTAACGCAATTTGTGCCATGGTATCAAATGCTGTTTCCCGTTGTTGTGCTGTGGTTTCTTGTTGAGTAACCAAAGAATCCGATACGGTACAAATACAAGCTGCTTTTTTACCCGTGACTTTGGCATTATGAAAGAGCGCAAAACTTTCCATTTCAACCACGGCACATTGGTTTTCTATGGCGCCTGAATCGATTCCATCTTCATAATAGAAAATGTCACTGGAATGGAAACGGCAAGGGTGCAACATTTGATTTTGCTCTTTTGCAGCTCTTTGCAAGGCCTGATTGATCGCAGAACTTGGATATTGGATCGTATCCATATCATGCGATTGTTCTTGTGCATAGGTCGAACGTGACCAAGCAGAATCGGCCAAGACGACATCAAATAAGTCCAGAGATGGAATCAAAGCACCACAAGAACCAATCCGAATGATCGTATCCACATCATATTGGGTATAGAGCTCATAGGAATAAATGCCAATACTGGGCATACCCATGCCAGAACCCATGATGGAAATGGGGCGTCCTTGATACAGACCGGTATATCCCAACATATTTCGAACATGATTGAAACAATGAATATCAGTTAAATAATGGGTTGCGATGTATTTTGCTCGTAAAGGATCTCCGGGCATAAGGACAGTATTCGCAATTTCATCTTTTTTTGCTTGATTATGAGGTGTCATAAAATCACCGCCTTATCTTTAGGATACCATAAAAATTAAATCAATGAGATGATGATGGTCTCAAAAGAGAACAGAAACAAATAGAGCTATCATTGCGATAAAGAACAATAATGCAATGTACGAAAGAATCATTGCCCATTTACCTGTTCCTTTTATGGCAGAATAAGCAAAGATAATTTCGCCTATTAAAATGATTGGAAATAAAACGTAAAATAATGGTTCGATAGCCAGTAATGCCAAACTTGTAAATATAGCAATCACCTCTAAATCTTCTATTCCTATGAAATATGTATATAACGCTATTTTATGAAAACAATGATATAATTTAAACACATAGAAAGGGGATGACGATGTGAAACAATGGAAAATGATCATGTATATTCTTCTTGGGAATTTCTTGGTCGCTTGTGGTACGACTTTTTTTATTCTACCAAACAATATTTTAAATGGTGGTACGGCCGGTGTAGCCGTGGCTCTTCAACCGTTGTTTCATATAGATACGGTGTGGATGACCAATGCTTTGACCGTTGGACTCTATGGTGTAGGTGTCATTTTTTTAGGCAAACGCTTTGCGATGCGTTCCTTGATTTCGACGATCTGTTATCCTGTTTTTATTTTACTATTGAATCAATATGTGAATACATTACCACGCTCTACATTTATTATGCCTGCGTATTTGGCTTCAATCTATTCTGGGTTATTGCTTGGTGTTGGATTGGGTTTGGTCTTTCGAGTGGATGCGAGTACAGGTGGTATGGATGTACCGGCACTGATCTTGCATAAATATACCCAATTATCCAGTGGGGATGCGGTCATGATCGTGGATATTGCGACTGTTGCTTTAGGAATTTATACTTATGGTTTGGTACCTGCTTTGATTGGTATCCTATCGGTATATATTTCTGGAGTGGCCATCAATCGAACGATGACATTGCGTTCACAAGCGGCGAAAAATGTCATGATCATCTCCGATTCTTGGCAAGTTATCAAGGAAGTTTTATTGAACGAAGTGGATCGTGGTGTAACGATTTTAGAAGGACATGGTGGATACACCGGAAATTCACGTCCGGTTTTAATGTGTGTCATCAATCAGAAACAATATCCGAAATTGGAACAAGCTGTTTTACATAAGGATCCACATGCGTTTATCATCGTAAATGATGTACAAGAAGTGAAGGGATATGGATTTAGTTATGAAGAAGATTCATGAAATCATTGTCGTCGAAGGAAAAAATGATACAAATACACTGCAATCCTACTTTGAATGCGATACCATTGAAACAGGTGGAGATCAGATCGTCCAGACAACGATTGATCGCATCAAAGAAGCACAAAGAGTGCGTGGTGTGATTATTTTTACCGATCCCGATTCGCCCGGGGAACATATTCGTCGTTGGATCAATGATCAAGTACCTGGATGCAAGAATGCGTTTATTCCTAAAGATAAAGCAAAGGCTCCGAAAAAAGTCGGTGTTGAACATGCAAATGCACAAGATTTATGGGAAGCTCTTTCGCATTGTGTAACATTTGAAGACGATGTGCATACATTGGATTGGCAAGATTTCATTGATTTAGGTCTAGTTGGCAATCAGTCTTTACGAAATAGCGTTTGTGCTGCCTTTCACATTGGACCATGTAACGGTAAGACCTGTTTTAAACGATTGAATGCGATGCATGTAACAAAGGCACAAATAGAGAGGAAAATAAATCATGAATGATCCCATTGCGACAATCAAGCGGACCAAGGCAATCCAAGATAAATACCAAGTTTTCACAAAGAAGGCATATGGTCAAAATTTTATCATCGAACCTCGCATCGTGGAAAAGATTGCGGAAGCTGCCATTGCCGATCCATCAGAACTTGTCATTGAGATTGGCCCTGGCATTGGTGCTTTAACACAACAACTTTGTGCTCGATCGCAACATGTGATTGCGTATGAAATTGATCCACGCATGCCCAACATTCTACAAAACGAAATTCAAAGTCCACATTTAGAAGTGGTCTTACAAGATTTTTTAGATGTGGATGTCGATGAAGAAATCAAGAAATATCGTAAGGAAAATCAACCGGTCGTATTCGCATCGAATTTGCCTTACTACATTACTACACCGATTTTATTTAAATTGTTTGAAACCAAAGAACCAATTGAGCGAATAACTGTTATGATGCAAAAAGAAGTTGGACAACGCTTTATGGCCCAACCATCGGATAAAGAATACAATGCTTTGAGTGTCATATGGCAATATAAATGTGATTGTCACAAAGTGATGGATGTATCTCGACATGTGTTTTGGCCAAGTCCCAATGTGGATTCGGTTGTGTTGCAATTTAATTTTCATCATCGATATCATCTACCCAATGAAAGCGTTTTTCTATCTATGGTCAAAGGATGTTTTGTACAACGACGAAAAACGATATATAATAATCTTCAAAGTTATTTACAAGATAAAGAATTGGCAAAAACGTGCTTAGAAAAGGCCGGGATTGCTTTAAATACACGTGCACAACAATGTGCTTTGAACGATTTTATTCGACTCTATGAGGTGAATTATGAAAGTATATGCACCAGCCAAAGTGAATCTAGCTCTGGATGTGATTGGAAAAAATGAACAAGGATATCATGATTTGGATATGATCATGGCTCCGGTATCTTTATACAACATTGTTGATATCACAAGAGCAGACCAAACCAAGATCACTTGTACAAATGGTAAGATTCCGGATGATAATGCGACCAAAAAAATGGTCCAAGTTTTAAAGGATCGTTATGATATATCCAATTATGAAATTTCCATTGAAGAACATATTCCTATGCAAGCCGGTTTAGCCGGGGCCAGTGCCAATGCAGCCGCCGTTTTAAAAGCCATCAATGATATTGATGGTCTACAATTGACTATTGATGAAATGATCTTATTAGGTAAGAAAGTGGGAGCCGATGTGCCTTTCTGTGTGGTTAATAAATATGCACGAGTACAAGGAATTGGTGAAAAGATTCGCAAGATTGAATGCGATTGGAAATTTCCCATTCTACTTGTGAAACCAGAACAAGGCGTATCCACACCAGAGGCATTTGTGACTTGGCACGCATTGGATCCGCTACATCCAAATTTGGATATTTTAGAGAAAGCTTTGATCTATCAAGACTTGCCATTTTATGTAACGCATATGGGCAATGCCCTACAGCCAGCCGCTTTTCAATTGGTACCTGCCTTGGAAGCATTGAAAGCCGACATGGAAGCTTTTGAACTATATGTGATGATGACAGGATCAGGATCAACGATGATGGGATTTGGCAGTAAAGAAAATTTAATGCAGGCACAGAAAGAATTAGCGAAAAAATATCCATTTGTGAAGATTGTTACGGTAGGATAGGTGTAGATATGACATATGCATTTCTTCGATATTTTGTATTTATTTTATGTTTTGGTTTGAGTTTTTATGCCTTAAGTGGCGTTAAATTTGATAAATTTTGTTCGGTAAAAGAACCACGGAAAGCGGTTGTATTGCTTTTCTTGTTGTCGTTTGTGTTGGCTTATTTAGCAAGTGAAGCCGTCTTGCAATTGACAATATATAATGGATTTGGAGGATGATGAAGATGTTTGATCACTGGTATGCGATGGATTTTGGTGGCACCACATGCCGTTTCTTTGATTTTGTGAAAGAAGAGACGGTATCTTTTCCTGCTTGTATCGCAACCAAAGATGACCAAATTGTAGCCATTGGAAAAGAAGCCCTTTCCCATGCGTATACAGACACAATAAAATATCCTTTTGATCATGGTCAATTGTATACTTCAATCACACCGTTGGTAAAATCGGGATTGGAACAATTGGGAGCCAATCATAGTTTGTTGCATCCATCGGCACTGGTTGTGGCGCCAACCGATGCTACGGATGATCAATTGGATGTATGGCAAACGCAAATATTAGCGGCAGGCATACAAAAAATCTCATTTTTGAATGTCATGGATGCCCTTCAAACCGAAGAGCCAACCATGATCGTTCATGCAGGTCATACCTATACAGAAATTGGCATCTATGCCCATCAACAACAGTTTACCCATCAAACGATTTATTTTGCGGGTAAACAAATTGAAGAAGCAATCATGCAAGATATTCAAAAGAAATATGGATGTTTTATCACGGTTGAGGATGCCCATGCTTTAAAAGAAGCGGCAAGCAATGCGCTGTGGAAAGGAAAGAATGCTCGATTGCGTTGTAATGCCAAAAATGCGCAGGGACAGTATGGATTGATTGAGGTTCGTGCTTTGGATTTATGGCCTTGTATGAAAGGTGTCATAGATCAAATCATGTTGTGGTCGAAACAATGTTTAGAAAAAGTATCGGTCGATCTAAAAGAAAGCATTCATGAAAATGGCATTTTATTGAGTGGTGGTTTAGCCCGATGTTTTGGTCTTCGTCAAACGTTGGAACAAGCGTTGAATGATCCTGTCATTGTGACAAAAACACCGGAAATGGATTTGCTTGAAAATATGAAAGGATGGAAATAATGTTGAACTGGAACATTATCATCATTCCTTTTTTGATTTCATGTGTGTTGACGCCGGTAATCAAAAAATATTCGATATGGGCCAAAGCCTATGCGAAAGAAAATAATCGAACGGTCCATCATGGCATTATTTCACGTATTGGTGGGATCGCGATTTATTGTGCTTTCTTAATTACGGTTACAATTACCATGGATCCCGATCAAGCGTTAATGGGAATCATCTATGGTGGAAGTATCATGTTTTTTACCGGATTGGTGGATGATTTGATCGATATTCGACCACCGGTTAAATTATTTTTTCAATTGATAGCTGCTATTGTTTTGATCATCAATGGCGTCAGTGTCGATGTGATTCATTTGCCATTTGGCATCGTGATCCATAATGAAATTATTTCCGTTTTATTTACGATCATTTGGGTAGCTGGTATTACCAATTCCATTAATTTAATTGATGGATTAGATGGTTTGGCTGGCGGTATGTCCGTGATCATGTTGGTTGTCATTGCTTCTATGGCATGGATGGAACGTCGTTTGGACGTAGCCATGCTCTCTTTTATCTTAGCTGCTAGTACCAGTGGCTTTTTGATTTATAATTCTCATCCGGCCAGTATCTTTATGGGCGATTGCGGATCCCTGTTCTTGGGATTTATGATTTCAGCGATTTCGTTATTAGGATTTAAAGGATCGACCATCGTCACTTTAGCATTACCAATGTTACTGTTGATGATTCCAATCATTGATACCCTTAGTGCAATTTTACGGCGTACGATTAAGGGCATGAAATTTATGCAAGCAGATAAAAGTCACATTCATCATTTGTTGATGGCACAATTTGGTCATACCAAAACTGTCATTATCATGTGTGGATTGACTGCTTTGTTTGGCATGTGTGCGTATGTGTATTTGTTTAACACCAAAATTGGCTTTGCGGTCATGTTGCTTTTACTACTGGGCGTAGAAATCTTTATTGAAAAGAGCGCCATGATTTCCGAACATTTTCATCCTTTGATGAGTTTATATGCGAAAATTCGTAAAAAAATGAAATTTTCTCATGAGTCTTCATGATATCTTCACTTTCCTTTGATTGAATGATTGTATGCAAGCAAAGGATTGGTTGATTTCTAAGCGCTATGATCGAATGGACGCATTATGGGAAGAAGCGCAAGCTCGTGAAAAACAAATGTTACAAAAATTATCACCGCAAGAGGCTTATGCCTATTTGGTTTCCAAATTAAATTGGTGTGATCGTAAACAAATTTCCAGTTGTCAGGAATTAGGCGTACATATTCGCAAAGGTGATATTTGTTTTGTGGAATATGGATCGGCATATTTATGTGAAATTGGTTATCAACATTTTGGTTTAATTTTGGCAATCGTGCATCATAAAGCGTTGATCGTTCCTATTAGTGGGAGTAAATCGGCGTATCAACATGCTGCGCATAAAAAACATGTGATGCGTTTAGGACGTGTGCCAGGAATGAATAAGGTTTCGGTATTGTATTTGAATGATGCGAAATGGATCAATACCGTACGTATCATTGATGTGAAAGCACATCTAGATACGGATTCTTCCTTGTTCATGGAAGTCGAAAAAAGAATCAAAGAAATGTTATAATGGGAACATGAAAATTATAGTGGCATGTTCGGGTGGACCGGACAGTATGGCTTTATTGGATCAATTACGAAAGAAGGACTATGCGATTTGTGTCGCACATGTGAATTATCATCAACGTCCCACCGCAAATCGGGATGAGAGGATCGTGAAAGAATATTGTGATCAATATCATTTGGAGTTTCGTTCCATAGCTCCACAATGGATACATCGCGGAAACTTTCAATCATGGGCTCGACACGTTCGTTACGACTTCTTTTTTTCTTGTGCAAAAGAAATGGGAACAACGGATATTTATGTAGCGCATCAGCTGGATGATGTATTAGAAACGTACATTTTTCAAAAACAAAATCATCGGATTCCTCAGGTATATGGATTGGCTTCTATTTCGTATCAACATGGATTTCGAATTATTCGACCTTTATTACAGTATACAAAAGTGGAATTGCGACAATATTGTGATGATAATTCCATTCCATATGGTATTGATGAATCCAATTTAACGGATCATTATACACGAAATGTCATTCGTCATCATGTTTTAGATGGATATACAAAAGAGCAGAAACAAGCTTTGCTGCAAGAAATCAACGAGCAAAATGAAAAGCTACAAAAAAAACGCTTGTGGGCCCAAAAACAACTTTCGTCTTTACATTGGTTAGATGATCCGGAAGCATGGTTTATTTTAGATGTGTATCTTTATGAACAAACGCATAAGCATTTTGCGAAAAAATTCTTAATGGATATGGTCAAACAACTTCATGGTCCGTGTGTAATTGATTTAGGAGCATATGAGTTGGAACGTTGGCAAGATCAGTTGTATTGTATGAAAAAAGAAATGATTCAACCCATGCATTTGAATCAAATCGAATATGGTGATTTTCAAGGATTTTCCCTGCGAACATCGGGAACCAAAATTGAGTCAGTCAATATAAAACCATCGGATTTTCCAATCACGATTCGGTTGGTACAACCGGGAGATCAAATCCATATGCGATTTGGTACGAAAAAGGTTTCGCGGTTTTTTGTGGATCGGAAGATCCCCCATTTGATACGAAAACGATGGTTGGTCATCGAAAATTGTCACAACCAGGTGATATTTGTACCAAAAATAGGATGTGACATAAATCATTATAGTGCCAAACCAAACGTGTTTATGGTACAATATACTCTACTTAAGGAGAATGCGAAATGATACAAGACGATGTCGCTAAAGTGTTAGTGAGTGAAGAAGAAATAGAAAAAAAGTGTAAAGAATTAGCCCAACAAATTGAAGCCGATTATCAGAAAAAAGGACAAGTACCTATTATTGTTGGATTGTTAAAGGGTAGTGTGCCTTTTATGGCTGAATTGATCAAATATTTTACGTTTGATTGCGAAATTGATTTTATGAAAGTTAGCTCGTATGAAGGAACACGTTCGATTGGAGATGTACGTATCGATATGGATATGACCCTTTCGACAAAAGGACGTCCAATCCTTTTGGTAGAAGATATCATCGATACAGGACGTACTTTAGTTTCAGTTAAAAAGATGTTTAAAAATAAAGGAGCAACCGATGTCAAAGTGGTTTCCTTATTGGATAAACCAAGTCGTCGTACCTTTGATATCAATGCGGATTATGTAGGTTTTTCGGTGCCTGATGAATTTGTTGTGGGTTATGGTTTAGACTATAATCAAAAATATCGAAATTTACCATATATTGGTGTATTGAAACCGGAAATCTACGAAGATTAAGGGGGAGCATTATGAAACGAAATTGGCTTAATTATTTGCCAACGATTTTTGTTATTTGTATAATCGTCAGCCTATTGGCATACAATGTACAAGGCAATACCGTACAAATGAATTATACCCAATTTGAATCGTTGAGTAAGCATGCGACATTTGATGATTCGAGCTTGGATATCAATGATACGGTGATTACTGTATCTGGTACATATGATGACACGCATAAAAAAGGACATGATCCTGTTGAATATAGTGTTATCGTTCCGAATACAGATGAAAATATCAATTGGTTAAAAGAAACGTTGTCCAAAGATGGTGGTAGCATTACCATCAACAATCCACATTCTGGAGATATTTGGGTCAATTTATTAGCACAATTTTTACCATTTTTGATCGTTGCGATTTTCTTCTATTACATGTTTAGTCGTATGGGTGGTGGCAGTTCGCAAAATAAAGCTTTTGAGTTTGCGAAGTCACGTGCCAATATGGAACAAAATGTAAAGACACGATTTAAAGATGTGGCAGGTTGCGAAGAAGAAAAAGAAGAAGTGAAAGAAATCATTGACTACTTGCGATCACCAAAGAAATTTACCGATATGGGTGCCCATATCCCAAAGGGTATTTTGATGGTTGGTCCTCCTGGAACTGGTAAAACCTTACTGGCTAAAGCGGTAGCAGGAGAAGCGAATGTTCCATTCTTCTCGATTTCTGGTTCAGATTTCGTAGAAATGTTTGTTGGTACAGGTGCAAGTCGTGTACGTGATATGTTCAAGAATGCACAAAAAGCCGCGCCATGTATTATCTTTATTGATGAGATCGATGCAGTAGGTCGTCAGCGTGGTGCTGGTATGGGCGGCGGCAATGACGAACGTGAACAGACATTGAACCAATTATTGGTAGAGATGGATGGTATGACAGATAATAGTGGTATTGTCGTTATCGCAGCTACGAACCGTCCAGATATTTTGGATCCTGCTTTGTTGCGTAGTGGTCGTTTTGATCGTCGTATTACCGTTACGTTACCAGATATCAGAGGTCGTGAAGAAATTTTAAAGGTACATGCACGCAATAAGAAATTAGCACCCGATGTATCTTTGCATAATTTAGCACAACGTTGTCCGGGTTTCTCTGGTGCGGATTTAGCCAATGTATTGAATGAAGGCGCTATTTTAGCGGTTCGTAATAAGGAACATCAAATTACGATGGATGATTTGGATGAAGCCATCGATCGTGTCATGATGGGTCCAGCGAAGAAATCAAAGAAATACAATGAAATGGATAAGAAATTAGTTGCTTATCATGAAGCCGGTCATGCGGTCATTGGTTTGAAGCTAGAGGATGCGGAAAAAGTACAAAAAGTTACGATCATTCCACGTGGTGAAGCCGGTGGTTATAACTTGATGACGCCAAAGGAAGAAAAATACTTCCATCGTAAGAGTGAATTATTAGCACAAATTACGGGTTTATTAGGTGGTCGTACAGCCGAAGAACTTGTGTATGGTGAAGTGAGTGCCGGTGCCGTTAATGATATCGAACAGTTGACCAAAATAGCTAAGAACATGGTTCGTGTGTATGGTATGTCTAGTTTAGGTCCTATCCAATATGCCGATCCACAAGGAAATGTTTTCTTAGGTCGTGATTATACGCAAGGTGGTTCCTATTCGGAAGGTGTTGCTGGCGAAATTGATAAAGAAGTTCGTGAAATCGTACATCAGTGTGAAGTTAAGTGTCGCAAGATTTTAACAGATAATCGAAATTTATTGGATTTGATCGCGAAGAATTTGTATGAACATGAGACTTTGACGAGTGAAGAAATCATGAATTTGATGAATTATGGAGAATTGAAAAATCCAAATCAAAAAGTAGAAGAGCCATCTTTGCCTCCAGTTCCTGATCAAACAACCGAGAAACAAGAACCGGAAAAAGAAGAAAAAGAAGAAGATGAGCCAAAAGGCATTGATCAGAAAGATCTTGACGATGCTTTCAATGAACTCACAAAACGAAAAGATTAGACGCCTTCAGCGTCTTTTCTTTTATAGAAAGGAAAATATATGAAAGATCAATTATTAAAGGCATTGGTATGTCAAGGGCGAGTGCGCCTATATATCGCAAGAACAACGGATTTGGTGCAAGAAGCACGAGATCGTTTTGATTTATATCCTTGTGCATCCGCGGCATTAGGAAGAACTTTATCGGTTGGCACGATGATGGGTTCTATGTTGAAAAGTGATCAAGAAATGTTGACGATTACCATTAATGGGCATGGACCTATTGGTACAGTCATGGTCGATGCCTATGCGAATGGCAATGTACGTGGCTTTGTATCGAATCCCCATGTGCCAACGCAAAAGAATGAAAATGGACATTTGGATGTTGGTGGAGTTGTTGGTACCAATGGAACGTTGACTGTCACCAAAGATTTGCACATGGAAGAGAATTGGACAGGTACAGTCGCTTTACAATCGGGTGAGATTGGGGAAGATTTTGCGTATTATTTTACTTTAAGTGAGCAAATTCCTACGGCTGTCGATGTGGGTGTACTAGTGGCCCCGGATCATAATATTGTTTCGAGTGGCGCCATGATCATTCAAATGTTGCCAGATGCAACCGAAACGGATATTTCCATTTGTGAACATGTTCTTCAAGGACTAAAACCTATGTCACAAATTATGCAAGAATATGATGATTCAAGTTTGGAACAATTAGCTATCGACATGTTTGAAGATGTACAGATCCTTAGTACACAAGCTATTCAGTATTGGTGCCCTTGTTCGAAGGAAAGAATGGCACGTGCTTTATCGACCATTGCCGATCGTGATTTGGAAGCGATGATTCATGAAGATCATGGTGCAGAAGTTACTTGTAACTTCTGCAATGAAGTGTATCAATTCAGTGAACAAGAATTGGTGGATATTTTGGAGATGAAACATGCCACACGTAGTTAAGATTGGCAATGTAACTTTAGCGAACAATGTAGTCGTGGCTCCTATGGCGGGCATTTCCAATATTGCGTTTCGAAAAATTAGTAAAGCTTTGGGTGCGGGTTTGGTGTGCAATGAAATGGTCAGTGATAAGGCATTGTTTTATGGTTCGAAAAAAACAGAAGCAATGTGTATTAGCAATCCAGACGAGCATCCATTAAGCTTTCAACTATTTGGACATGATATTGAATCGGTTGTCTATGCGGGAAAATATCTCGATACACAAACGGATTGCGATATCATTGACTTTAATATGGGATGTCCTGTAAACAAGGTCATAAAAGCGCATGCAGGCTCGTATTTGATGAAAGACATAGATTATGCCAAAGAACTCATGGATGCGCTTGTACATGCTGTAAATAAGCCGGTAACGGTAAAAATGCGAATTGGTTTTGATCAAGAACATATCAATTGTGTAGAATTAGCGAAATCCTTGGAATCTGTGGGTGTACAAGCTATCGCGGTTCATGGTCGTACACGATCGCAGATGTATGAAGGAAAAGCCAATTGGGACTATATCAAAGCGGTAAAAGAGGCGGTTTCCATACCAGTCATTGGGAATGGCGATGTGCGTAGTGTAAAGGATTACTGGGATATCCAGGATCAAACGGGTTGTGATGCAGTCATGATTGGTCGTGGTATTGTGGGAAATCCTTTTTTGATTCAAGATTGTGTCAATGGAAAAGAAAGCGAGCATTCCAATAAACAACGAATGGATATGTGTTGGCAACATGCCACGTTATTAGCAGCATATAAAGGTGAAAAAGTAGCCATACGTGAAATGCGCGGATTGGCTAGTTGGTATTTTAAGGGATTACCCAATTCGCATGCATTTAAGGATCGTTGTTCGAAGATGCAGAGTTTAGATGATTTGTATACCATTTTAGAAGCGTATGAAGGCTAAAAATAAGTTGAATGCGCTTACATGAAATTTTATTAAAAAAGGGGTTGCAGAAGGGGGATAGATTTGATAATATAACTGAGCACGCGAAAGCGTGACGATCTTTGAAAACTGAACAGGAAACCAAGAAACACGTCAATTTCGAAAAGGAAAAAAAGATGTCAGAGACATCGTAGAGCTAAATCAAATGAAGAGTTTGATCCTGGCTCAGGATGAACGCTGGCGGCATGCCTAATACATGCAAGTCGAACGGAGAAGGAAGGTGCTTGCATCTTCCGGATCAGTGGCGAACGGGTGAGTAACACGTAGGTAACCTGCCCATGTACCCGGGACAACGGTTGGAAACGACTGCTAAAACCGGATAGGCATATGGAAGGCATCTTCGATATGTTAAAGGGGCCACGGCCCTGGACATGGATGGACCTGCGGTGCATTAGCCAGTTGGTGAGGTAACGGCCCACCAAGGCGACGATGCATAGCCGACCTGAGAGGGCGAACGGCCACATTGGGACTGAGACACGGCCCAAACTCCTACGGGAGGCAGCAGTAGGGAATTTTCGTCAATGGGGGGAACCCTGAACGAGCAATGCCGCGTGAGTGAAGACGGTCTTCGGATTGTAAAGCTCTGTTGCGAGAGAAAAAGGACAGGAAGAGGGAATGCTTCCGGTTTGATGGTATCTCGCCAGAAAGTCACGGCTAACTACGTGCCAGCAGCCGCGGTAATACGTAGGTGGCGAGCGTTATCCGGAATGATTGGGCGTAAAGGGTACGTAGGCGGCCAGATAAGTCTGGTGTGAAAGGCTGCAGCTCAACTGCAGCACTGCACTGGAAACTGTCCGGCTGGAGTGCAGAAGAGGGCGATGGAACTCCATGTGTAGCGGTAAAATGCGTAGATATATGGAAGAACACCGGTGGCGAAGGCGGTCGCCTGGTCTGCAACTGACGCTGAAGTACGAAAGCGTGGGGAGCAAATAGGATTAGATACCCTAGTAGTCCACGCCGTAAACGATGAGAACTAGGTGTTGGGGGAATAACTCAGTGCCGCAGTCAACGCAATAAGTTCTCCGCCTGGGGAGTATGCACGCAAGTGTGAAACTCAAAGGAATTGACGGGGGCCCGCACAAGCGGTGGAGTATGTGGTTTAATTCGAAGCAACGCGAAGAACCTTACCAGGCCTTGACATCCCCTGCAAAGATGCAGAGATGTATCGGAGGCTATCAGGGAGACAGGTGGTGCATGGTTGTCGTCAGCTCGTGTCGTGAGATGTTGGGTTAAG